>CETH01033370.1_pt1 | contig 18107 bp, 14 predicted proteins | sample 361461 | NCBI WGS metagenome assembly CETH01 (sample SAMEA2622695, study PRJEB7988) | marine metagenome | isolation source: saline water (ENVO:00002010), including
TTTTTTTACTATTCTAAATAGGGGAAGTTTTGACAAAAAAAAATCTAAATATTTCATCAAAAAACCCCACTATTATATGGAATGCTGTTTTAGGAGCTCTAGAGCTAGAAATTCCTAGACCAAACTTTAAAACATGGTTAAAATCCACAAAAGCAGTAAGTGTCTCAGATAATACACTAATTGTTTCGACACCAAGTCCTTTTGCCGCAGAGATGATAAATAAAAGACTAATGGGCTCTATAAAAAAATCGATTAAGAAACTTACTGGAGAGAAATTTAATATAAAAATTATACTAGAAGGATCTGAAGAAAGAGACAATATACCTATAAATCAAAAAAACAAGAAAATACAAAAAATACAAAATAGATCTAATATATTAAATTCTAAACAAACATTCGATTCTTTCATTGAGTGTGAGTCAAATATTTTAGCAAGATCTGCTGCATTAAAAATTTCTGAATCTCCAGGTGAAACATATAACCCGCTATATATATACTCAGATGTTGGATTAGGAAAAACACATTTATTGAATGCTATAGGTAATGAACTTAAAAGAAAAAAATGCACAGTTATTTATCTAAGTAGTGAAAAATTTACAAACGAGTATATTGCTGCAATCAGAAACGGTAAAATTGATGAATTTCAAGATTATTTTAGAAATTGTGACGCTCTATTAATAGACGACATTCAATTTATAGGAACCAAACCTCAAACACAGGAAGGCTTCTTCCATATATTTAATCACCTACACATGAATAAAAAACAAATCGTTGTTACTGGAGATGACCCTGCAAACAAAATTTCTTTAAAATCCCGTATTCAATCAAGGCTTTCAGGAGGAATTGAAGTTGATATCCAGGAGCCAAAATATGAATCTAAATTTGCAATACTAAGCCATAAAGCCCCTGACCTTGATATAGAAGTTATAGAATATTTAGCTAAATACCCCCATAAAAATGTAAGAGAACTTGAAGGTGCTTTGAACAGAATAAAAGCATTCTCTCAATTAACTTCTAACAAAATAGATATAAATTTAGTTGATGAATCTTTGAGTGGATTAAAACAAAACAAAGAAAGCTTTTCAGTAACAAAAAATAAGATTCTTGAAGTAGTTAGCAAGTATAAAAATGTATCTATAGACAACATCCTAGGAACAAAAAAAGATAGAATAACAGTTAATGCCAGACAGTTAGTTATGTTTTTTCTAAAAAAAGAACTCGATATGACGTTCTTAGAAATAGCATTATTTTTAGGAGGAAAAAATCATTCCACTGTAATATACGCATTAGAAAGAATTGAAAACATTTTAAAAAAAGATGAAAATTTGATCAAAGAAACAATTCACATTAGGGAATTAATTTACAAGAAACCCATGGTAAAAACGTAACTAATATAAATATTTTCACAAAATACAAGTTGTATTTCACATTTTCTTCAATAATAAAAATAACCTAATTTATATTTAGATTTTATTTTATTCACGTTATTATTAATATTAAAAAGAAAAATAAAAAACATATAAACAAATGTTAGACTTTAAAAAAATAGAAGTACGAGCTGGAAATGGTGGAAATGGTGCTGTTTCTTTTATAAGAGAAGCATTGCTTCCTAGGGGTGGACCAGGTGGTGGAAATGGTGGAAATGGTGGAAATATAATTTTCATAGCAGATAATTCTATACTTTCATTAGATAAATTTTCAAAAAGGCATCACTTAATCTCAGAAAATGGCAAAAATGGATTATCCCATAAAAAAAATGGTTCAAAGGGAAAAGATTTAATTATAAAAATTCCAGTAGGAACTGAAATATGGGATATATCAGATGAAAAAAATAAAAACCTTATTGTAGATTTGAATGATAATAATCAAAGCTTTATAGTTGCAAAAGGTGGTAATGGTGGTTTTGGAAATTCACACTTTGTAAGTTCTATAAATCAAGAACCGCTACTTGCAGAGTCTGGTCAATTAGGTGAGAAAAAAACTTTGTTGCTTAATCTGAAATTTATTGCAGATGTAGGAATAATAGGATTACCTAATGCAGGAAAATCTAGTTTGCTTTCCGTAATAACGCAAGCAAAACCTAAGATCGCAAATTATCCATTTACTACTATTGACCCTAACTTAGGGGTAATAAGTGACTATAAAAACCAAAAAATTATTGTTGATATTCCAGGAATAATAGAGGGTGCCAGTAGCGGTTATGGGCTTGGACATAAATTTTTGAAACATATACAAAGAACAAAATTTCTTTTGCATTTAGTTGATGGTTCGGAAGAAAGCCTAGTTGAAAAGGTAATTCAAACTAATAATGAGTTAAAAGCCTTTGATAATGAATTATTAAAAAAACCTCAAATATTATGTATTAATAAATACGATTTAGAAAATGTTCAAAAAATAAAACACGAAATAGAAAAATCATTACAAAATTATGATTTACCACATTATAAACTTTTTTTTATATCAACCAAAAATCTTGTAGGCATAGATGAGTTAACAAAAGAAATATTTAATCTTGGTGCTAATGAAGTAAAAAATTCAAAGGATAAAACAGAGATAATTAAGCCTAAAATATATAAAAAGAGTATAGGTATGGTAATTAAGAAAGAATCTGACAGTTCATTCAGGATAATAGATGAAGAAATAATACGATTAACAAAAGGTAGCAACATGGATAACTGGGATACAAGAGTTCAGTTATTTAACATAATTACAAAAAGAAAAATTACAAACATGTTAATAAGTTTAGGTATTAAGACTGGTGACACATTGTTAATTGATGATACGGAGTTTGAATGGGAGTAAAAAAAATTGCAATATTTGGCGGAACTTTCGACCCTATTCATAAGGGACATTTTTATGCTGCTGAAATAGCAATCCAAAAATTATTTTTAGATAAATTAATTTTTGTTGTTGCTAAAGATCAATGGCGAAGAAAAAATATAATTCAAGCAAATCCTAATCAGAGACTTGATATGGTAAATTTGGCTATAAAAGAGGAAAAATCTAATTCAAAAACAAGATTATTAAATTATGAGCATAAATTTATAATTGAAGCTTCCGATATAGATATAAGGAGAGAAGGGAAAACTTATACAATTGACACAATTAATGAAATACAATCATTATATGGAACAAAGCATTCTTATTTTTTTTTAATTGGTGCTGATGTAGCTTTAGATATTCATAATTGGAAAAATTTTAATGATATAAATAATCTAGTAAATATTGTTGTTGTTAATAGAAAAATGGATAGAAATATTTTGCCTGAGATAAAAGAAAGATATAATATCCTTACCGAAAATTTAATAGACGGCGTTTCAGATCAAACTTCTACAAATCAACGACTCGGCTGGTCCAATAATGGATTAATAAAGAATCATGGAGGCCATATTAAAAAAATAATGAATTATAATTCAGTAAAAAAATATATCTCAACTAAAAAGTTATATGGTTATGAATAATACAAATAATTATGCTAAAAAATTATATGACAGAGCAATAGAACTTAATTGTCTTAAGTTTGGAAATTTTACTCTTTCATCTGGTGCAAAAAGTTCATATTATTTTGATGGCAGACTTCTGTCTCTGGATCCAATCGGTTCAGAATTGATATCTGAATCATTTTTAAAAATCATAGAAAATTATGATATTGATGCTTTTGGTGGACCTACCATTGCTGCAGTACCAATAGTGGGATCTATGGTTTTACAATGTAAAATAAAAGGTTTGAACTTAAAAGGTTTTTTTGTTAGACCGCAACAAAAATCATATGGAGCAGGAAAACAAATCGAAGGAAACATTACTAGCGGTATGAAGATTGCTACTTTTGATGATACAGTTTCTACAGGAAATAGCCTATTTAAAGCAATTGACACCATGGAAGAACATGGTTGTAAAACTCAAGTATGTATGACTATATTGGATAGAAATATGGGGGCCAGAGAAGAGCTAAAAAAAAGAAAAATACCTTTTATTAGTCTATGGGAGTCTAATGAAAAAGGTGAGATACAAGTTTCTTCCTAAACGTCTATATCTGCTTCTAGTGCATTAGCCCTTATAAAGTCTCTTCGCGGACCAACTTCATCCCCCATTAGTGTTCGAAATATTTCGTCTGCAGCCATCGCATCTTCTGCGGTTACTCGAAGCATTTTTCTGGATTCGGGATTCATTGTTGTGTCCCATAATTGTTCAGGATTCATTTCACCCAAACCTTTATATCTTTGAACATTTACACCAGATTTGTCAGAATTATTATCAAGTGTTTGTGGAATCATTGACCAATGAATATTTTCTCCAATAACTTCACCTTTTTTTATTATACTGACACTCTTTGAATTAATTATATTTTCGATTAACGGATAAATTAATTTTAATCTTTGAATTGCTGGATTATAGTATATATCTTTTGTTAATTTATAACCGTCAATTTCAAATGTTTTTTCAATAATCTCGAATTCTGGTTCACTGTTATTACTTTCAAGTTCTTCATTATCATTTTGATTTTCATCGAATAAACTTGCTTGAGTAATATTATCATCTGTTGCTTCGGTTGAACTCTTATAGATTTTCTCAGGGGTAAAATCCAACTGCTTGTATTCAGAATTTCTTACCAAATCATTGATTACGTTTTCTGGTATTTCTAATAACCTGGCTACTTCTAGGGAGTCAATATAATCACGAACAGGTGTTAATATGTTTCCTATTTTTGTACCTTTAATTTTTTCACTATCATTAATAATAATTTCAATGTTCCCATATAACCTTTCGGCACTCCATTCATCAAGCTCTCTTTCCGAATATAACCACTGAGAAGATCTTCCTTTCGAAGCCTTATACAATGGAGGTTGAGCAATATACAGGTGTCCATTACCAATAATTTGGGGCATATTTCGAAAAAAGAATGTCAATAAAAGTGTTCTTATATGTGCACCATCGACATCAGCATCTGTCATTATTATTATTTGATGATAACGAAGTTTTTCTTCATCATAATCTTCTCCAAGACCAGATCCTAGGGCTGTAATCAAGGCAGCAATTTCTTCATGTGCTAGCATTTTCTCTGGTCTGGCTTTTTCGACGTTGAGTATTTTTCCTCTTAAAGGTAAAATAGCTTGGAATTGCCTATCCCTACCTTGTTTTGCTGATCCACCTGCTGAATCTCCTTCAACTATGTATATTTCACTAGATTCAGGATTTTTTTCCGAGCAATCAGCAAGTTTTCCAGGTAAAGATCCTCCATCCATAGCATTTTTTCTTATTACTAGGTCTCGAGCTTTTTTGGCTGCCTCTCGTGCTCTTGCAGCTGTAGTTGATTTATTTATGATTGCCCTTGCATCTTCTGGGTTATCTTCAAGGAATTCTGATAAATTCTTACCTACAATTTGTTCAACAATACCCTTTACTTCCGGATTTCCTAGCCTACCTTTTGTCTGTCCTTCAAATTGAGGATCTTTTACCTTAACACTTACTATGGCCATTAGGCCCTCACGAACATCTTCACCAGATAAACTCTTAATTTCTTCTTTTCCTGAACCTAATAGATTATTTTTTCTGGAATAATCATTAATAACTCTTGTTAATGCTGATCTAAAGCCGGTAACGTGCGATCCTCCGTCTCCTGTTCTAATAACATTTGCAAAAGAAAGACAATTTTCAACGAAAGAATCGTTGTATTGCAATGCAACTTCGGCAACAACATCATCAATTGTTTCTTGGGCATACATAACGTTTGAATGTACTGAACCCCTCGATCTATTAAGAGACCGAACAAAACTTTGGACTCCACCATCAAACATGTAAGTCACATCATTAAAGGGCCATAAATTATCATGCCACTCAGATTTCAAATGGATTGTAAGCCCTTGATTTAAGTATGCCATCTCTTTGAATCTACCTGAAATTATCTCCCAGTCATAACTAATTTCAGGAAATATTTCATTGTCAGGCATCCATGATACTTTTGTACCAGTGCCACTTATATCGTTTTCAGTTTGTTTTCTTATTTCTAATTCACCTAAAGTTTTTCCTCGTTCATAATTTTGAACATGAACTTTATTATTTCTTCTAACTTCTACTTTAGTCCAAACAGATAAAGCGTTTACTACTGATGCGCCTACTCCGTGAAGACCACCAGAAACCTGATACCCTTTACCACCAAATTTTCCTCCAGCATGAAGGGTGGTCATTACTGTTTCAAGGGCAGATAATCCTGTTTTTTTATGTTTATCCACAGGAATACCACGACCATCATCCATAACAGTTACGGATCCATCCTTATGGATTGTTATATCAATCCTAGAAGCAAAACCTGCCATTGCTTCATCGACACTGTTGTCAACAATTTCTCTAATTAGATGAAATACACCCTCTGTTCCGGTAGTTCCAATGTACATACCAGGTCTCTTCCTTACGGCTTCTAAACCTTCCAAAACGTCGATTGCTTCTGCATCATAATTTTTTGAACCTGCAGTTACTTTTTTGCTTTCATCTTTTGAAGTAGTCATTTTTTTCCTTATGGTTTAAATAATCAATTTAATATAACTTAACTTTATCATTTAGATAATATTTAGTTTTTTTCATTATCTTTTACAAGGATAAGTTCTAAAAAAAAACAATAAACATTTATTTTTTTTACCTATTGTTAATTAGTTTAAAAAATGAGAATTTATACTGTAATTACAGTTTATTTTATCCAAAAGTTCCTAAAGACTTATTTAATAATGAATATATAGGGTTAACAATCTTTAAAACAAAAGATATAATTCGACCATATATGAACAAAAATGTTTCCCAAAATAAAAAATTTCCCAGTTCATAATATATATAAACTTAGGGATTTTAAAAGAGGTGCAAATTGGATATAAACAAAGATATATTAGTTTTAATGCTTGAAAGAATGTGGCTTATAAGAAATTTTGAGTTAAAAGTTATGGAAGTTCATTCTGCAGGAGAGTTTGCAGCAGCAGCACACCCCTATATAGGAGAAGAAGCTGTAGCTGTTGGCTCGTGTTTAGCTTTAAATGATACAGATTATATTGCAGGAAACCACAGATCTCACGGTCATCCTATAGCTAAAGGTGGAGACATAAACCGTGCAATGGCTGAATTATACGGAAAAGTTGATGGTTATTGTAAAGGTAAAGGAGGCTCAATGCATCTAGCAGACTTCTCTGTTGGAATTCTGGGAGAATCTGGAATTGTTGGCTCCTCGGTACCAGTAGCAACAGGTGCAGGCCTTGCATCAAAAATTGGTGGCGATGATTTTGTATCAATGGTCTTTTTTGGTGATGGTGCATCAAATCAAGGTGCTTGCCATGAATCTATGAACTTAGCTTCTGTGTGGAATTTGCCGGTGATATTTTTGTGCGAAAACAATCAATTTGCAGTTACGACATCTTTCAAAGATACAGTAGCAGTAGATCATGTTTCAGACAGGGCAGCAGCATATAATATGCCTGGAGTACTTGTGGACGGTCAAGATTGCATTGCAATGTATGAAGCAACTGTTCAAGCTGTAGATCGAGCACGAAAAGGAGAAGGCCCAACATTAATTGAAGGTTTAACTTATAGATATGAAGAACATTCACTAGGATTAGGGCGAGTTCGTCGAGGAGAGTATAGATCGCAAGAAGATATTGATGAATGGAAAAAAAGAGACCCTATTCACATACATCAAGAAAGATTAATATCTCAAGGAATCTTAAATGCAGAAGAATGTAAAAAAATAGAAGATGACACGATGAAAAGATGTGAAGATGCAGTTGAATTTGCTAGGAATAGTGAATTCCCAAAACCAGAAGAAGTTTTTGAAGATATGTGGGCCAACCCAATCCCTTTACCATAAAATATTAAGGATAATACTATGACACAAACTGTTTTTATTGAAGCTATTAATCATGCAACAAAAGAAGAAATGAGAAAAGATTCTAATGTATTTATTATGGGTGAAGATATCACTCTATCAGTATATGGGGCTACTCAAGACTTATTATCAGAATTTGGAGATAAAAGAGTTCTAGACACTCCATTATCTGAAAATGGTTTTGTTGGTGCTGCTGTTGGTGCATCCTTAGTTGGTAAAAGGCCGCTGGTTGAGACAGTATCAAGTTTTATGTGGGTTGCTATGGATCAATTTATCAGCCAGGCAGCAAAAATGAGATATATGTTTGGAGGACAAGCAAGGTTACCCGTAACTTTTAGAGTGTCAATGTTGTATGGATCAGGTGCTGCAGCTCATCATTCAGATAGAAACTATCCAATGTTCATGAATATGCCAGGTATGAAAATTATAGTTCCAACTAACCCTTCTGATGCTAAAGGATTATTAAAGACAGCTATAAGAGATGATGACCCGTGCATAGTTTTTGAAGATGGAAACTTATATGGTACAAGGGGTGAGGTACCAGATGATGATGAACATTTGGTTCCTTTTGGTGTCGCAAACATATTGAGATCAGGAACAGATGTAACAATTGTAGCAATAGCAGGCGGGGTTGTTCACGCACTTGCAGCAGCAAAAGAATTAGAATCTCAGGGTATCTCTGCTGAGGTTATTGATCCAAGAACGCTTGTTCCGCTTGATAAAAAGTCAATTTTAGATTCTGTAGAAAAAACAGGAAGGTTAGTCGTGGTTGATCCTGCACATAAAGTATGTTCTGCCGCTTCAGAAATTTCTTCAATTGTTGCACAAGAAGGCTTTTGGTCTCTTCAAGCTCCTATCCAAAAAGTAGCAGCCGAACAGGTGCATATACCTTATAGCCAGGCTCTTGAAAAATTAATCTATCCTGACAAAGATAAAATAATAGCAGCGGTTAATAATACCCTAGAAAGTTAAGAAGGATAAATAGTTATGCCAGCTCCAATTATTTTGCCCCAATGGGGAATGGCTATGAACGATGGACTCATCGTTAAGTGGTTGAAAAATGTAGGCGAAGTAATAAAAAAAGGTGATCAACTTGTAGAAATAGAATCATCTAAAGTAAACGCTGAAATTGAAGCAACTCATGATGGTAAATTAGGTAGAGTTGACTTTAAAGAAGGTGTAATAGTTGATGTTGGAACAGTAGTTGGTTATATTTTATTTGATGGTGAAACAGAGTCTGATTTGCCAGATTTATCAGTTCAAAATTCGGAAGTTATTGAGGAAAAAATTGAAGAAAATAAATCATCTTCCAGTTCTGTCTCAAAAAACATACCAAACCAGAACACATCAACAAAACAAATTATTACACCTAGAGCCAGAAGATTAGCCAAGGAGTTAGGCATTGAAGATTTTTCTGGTATATCTGGTTCTGGTCCTAGTGGTAGAGTTACAGAAGATGATATAAGAAATTTTAATTCGTCTCCGAAAAAAGAATCTCAAATATCAACAGTTCCTGTTAGAGAATCTATTCCTCTGTCGCCTTTAAGGCAAACGATCTCTAAGAGAATGTCTGAAAGTGCTCAAATACCATCTGTGACACTTAATACAAAGGTTGATATTACAAAAACATTAGAACTACAAAAAAACTTGGTCAAAGAGTGGAGAAAGCACAGAATTCGTCCACAGTTTCAAGATTTGGTCATTGCTGCAGTTGCGAAATCATTAAGTGATGCTCCTCATGCAAATGCCCATTTGATAGATGATGAAATAAGAATATTAGGGGAGATAAATATAGGAGTAGCAATGGCAGTCGTTGGCGGGTTGCTTGTCCCGGTTATAAGAACAGCAGATCAAAAAAATGTATTAGAAATTGCTCAGGAAATCAGGGATTTGGCAAAAAAATCTAAAAACAACAGTTTTGATCTAGACGATTTGTCCGGAAGCACTTTTTCTGTTACTAATTTGAGTTCTTATGATGTATCGACATTTAATCCATTGCTAAACCCTCCAGAAATAGGAATTTTAGGAATTGGATCGACAGAAGAAAGTATTAGCATCTCAGGAGAAAAAAAATCTTTTGTGAATCTTTGCTTGACTTTTGATCATAGAGCTTGGGACGGGGCACCTGCTGCTGAATTTCTAAAAATGATATCTAATAATCTGTCAAATATAGATTCAATTTTCAAATAGCAGATATGCCAGTAGTAGGAATTATCGCTAACCCGTCTGCAGGAAAAGATATTAGAAGATTAGTAGCGCACGGAAGAGTTGTTTCTAATCAAGAGAAATCAAATATTTTGAAGCGAGTATTTGCTGGAATTGCATCAACAAGTACGAAAAAAATTCTTGTAATGCCAGATCATTCAGGTTTATCAGTGCCAGCAGCTGCAGATGTTTCTGATAAATTAAAAGTTGAATATCTTGATATGAGAATTGCAGACAGCCAAGAATCTTCAACTTTTGCTGCTAAAAAAATGTATGAAGAAAATGTTGACTGCATTGTAACTTTAGGAGGTGACGGGACAAATCGAGTTGTTGCAAAAGGTTGTAAAAATATACCTTTAATTCCTATTTCAACTGGTACTAATAATGTTTTTCCTGCACCAACAGAAGGAACTCTAGCTGGAATAGTTGCTGGAAGTATTGCCGATAGAACATTATCTATAAAAGAATCCTGTAATCAATCAAAAAAAATCGACATATTTTGTAATGATAACTTCATTGATGATGCTCTTGTGGATGTTGCTATATCAAAAGAAATGTTTGTGGGTGCTAGAGCTGTTTGGGATATAAACACTCTTCATTCTATAATCTTAACTCGCGCTGAACCTGTATCAATCGGATTGTCATCAATTGGCTCAAGAATAGAAAATATAAATATTGATGATCCATGTGGATTATACATAATACTAGATAGAAATATTAAATCAGAAAAAAAATATGTTAAAGCTCCAATTGCACCAGGAACTATTCCTAATATTAGAATCATCGATTATAAAAAAATAACTACAAAAGATAAAATATCTATTGAAACTTATCCTGGAACTATTGCCCTTGACGGAGAAAGAGAAATTGAATTACTCCCAGATAATACCTACTATGCTATATTAAATTTAGATGGCCCATGGGTTGCAAATGTTCCAAAATCAATGAAAATTTTATCCAAAATCTAAAAATAAAAATGAGTAATATCGACTTAAATATTTATAAAGACCTTGCAGAAAAAGCTATGCTTGAGGCTTCGGATCTTCTTATTGGAAAATTTAGACCTAATAATCCATCCGATTTAAAAAGATTCTACAAATCAGTTAATGCATTAGTAACCGATGCAGATTTAGCAAGTGATAAAAAAATCACAGAAAATCTTAATGATTCAAGGCTTAAAGCTAATATTTATTCAGAAGAAAGCCAAAAAATAATTGATAAAAATTCTAGCCTTTTTTGGTTAATTGACCCTCTTTGTGGAACAGTACCTTATAGCCTAGGTATGGATCATTGGGGAATTAATATTGCTCTCAGAGATAAAAAAGAATTAATGCTATCATGTTTATCCTCTCCGTCAATAGGCGAATATTTTTCTGTTATTCATGGTCAACAAGTTACTAGAAATGGTAAGTCTTATACATCGACTCCTCCAACAAAAAAATTATCAGAATCAACTATAGTTTTGGAAGTTGATGGAGGTGCAGAATGGAAAAAAAATATGACTCAAATTTCAAAATGGATAACCAATGTAAGCCAGATTAATGCTTTTTCTTCAATTGCCTATCCTATGACTCAAATGGCGCTAGGTCGGATTCCTGGTGGAGTTTTTTATGGCATAGATACAGTTCATTTTGCAGCAGGAGCAATGATAGTTGAATCTCTAGGTCTTTTTGTAACAGATAAACAAGGGAAAAAAATTGATTGGTCTAAAAAAGAACCTCTTGATTGCGTTGTTGTTGGGTGGCCAAATATTCATGAAGAGTTAATAAATTTGATGTAGTTAATTAAATATATATTTCATTCGAAAGAATTATTTTATATTATTATTTTTTAACATAAATAAAATTCGGGGAAAAAATCATGCCATATAAAGTTAATCATATACATTTAAAATCTAAAAATCCTAAAGAGACAGCAGAATGGTTCGTAAAAGCATTTAATGTGAAAATTATGTCTGAAACAGTTCGACCAGTAGGTGACACTTTTATAGTCACGCAAACAGAGGGAGGCTTAGCCATAAATATATCTAGCGAGAGAACAGGCGAAGTCTTGGGACCATCGGACGATGACGCTCACTATGGCTTAGAACACTTTGGGTTTGATACAGATGATATTGTATCTGATATTGAAAGATTAGTTGGTATAGGGGCTGTTTATAAAGAAGGGCCAGTAGAATTACCTGATGGTAAAAAAATTGCTTTTATTGGCGCTCCAGGTGGAATAAGAATCGAATTAATACAACAAGCATCTTAGGGTATAGCTTTACCAGATAATATTCCTGTTGTTTTCTCATTTTTGACAGCAATTTTTCCGTTTACTATCACCCAATAAATACCTTCTGGGTGAACGTTTGGATCTTCAAAAGTTGACCTGTCATTCAAGTGATCTTTATCCAAAATTACTATATCTGCAAAATTATCTTTAATGATTTTTCCTCTTCTGTGCAGATTAAATCTTTGGGCTGGGTTTTCAGTAATTCTCTGGACTACTTGTTCGATAGGAAAATTATATCTTCTTCTCAATCTTCCCAGAACTCTAGGAAAGCATCCAAATGCTCTTGGATGAGGTAGTCCTCCAGTTGGTATAGCATCTGAGCCAATCATGTAATCTGGCCTAGAAAGCAATTCCATTACATTTTTTTCAACTTGTCTCCATGTTTTTATATTTCTAGGTGGAGCCCCTCTAAATCCACATCCTAGTGATTCTTCATACATAACTTTGCATACCATTTCTTCAACACTAATATTCCACATCTCAGCAACTTCATCAAATAGCATGCCCTCTAGATATTTATTTTTTTCCGAATTAATATGTGTCCATACATTATTAGAAGGATTACCATAATGTGTTTCAATCATTTTTGAAATAAGAGTTTTACGTTCTTCTTTATCTATAAGTTTTTCTAACATTTTTTCAGGGCCTCCTTCATGAAAATAACCAGGAAAAAAAGCCTGAGGAAAAGAAGAGCCTACTGGATAAGGGTAAGTTTCAAGAGTTATATCAACCCCTTCTTTTTTGGCTTGGTCAACTGGATCAAGAACATCATTTATAGATTGATTGAAGTCCGGTTTATAATGCTCAATATGAAGCTTTGTTTCGGTTCTTTTGGCTATTTCTATAGCCTCAAGAATACCTCCATTATGAAAAGCTCTGTCAGTATTATGATTTCGTAGATGTATTGACATGGGCTTGTCGTATTTTTTGGCAATTTTCATAAGTTCGCAAATTTCATTACTGTCAGAATAACTATTTGGATAGTAGGATAAACCTGTTGAAAAACCTACAGCCCCCTCCTCAAAGCATTCTGAAAGTAAAGATTTAGCATTATCCAATTGCTTTCCGACTAAAGGAATATCTTTCATTCCTAATGTTTCTAGTCTAATTGGACCGTGACCCGCAAACATAGCAACATTACATGCAGTTTTGTTATCGTAATTTAATCTGGCTTTTTTTATGCTAGACATATCATATTCGTTTTTAGGGGTTCCTAAAATACCAGATAAATACCATTTATAAAGTTCGTAATTATTTTTTGATAATGGAGCCAAGGTTAAGCCGTCAGGGGCGATTATTTCGGTTGTTATTCCTTGCATTATTCCGCTTGCATGCTGCCCATCATTTAATAGTGCAACATCGGCATGAGAATGAACATCAATAAATCCAGGACAAACATATAAATTATTCGCATCTATAATAAATTCAGCCTCAATATCTGTTTCATTATAATGATTAATATCAAAAATTTTATCGTTCCTTATAGCAATATCAGATTTGTAAGGTTTACTTCCGCTTCCGTCAATAATGTTGCCGTTTTTTATGATTATGTCCATTTTCATAATAATACCTCATAATTTTTGTTATTCAGAGAATACAATAAAAAATTGTGCTAGTCGATAGTGAAAATATCGAAATTATTAAATATGATTAAGTTATTATTTTTTTAAGATTAAGGTGAAAGTATTGAAATTAAATAATCACGTAGCAATTGTTACTGGTGGAGCGATGGGAATAGGAGGAGGTACTGCAAGAAAACTAGCTTTGCATGGGGCAAAAGTTTTAATTGTTGATATTGAAGAAGAAGCAGCAGAAAAAAACAAAAAATTAATTGAGAAAAATGGAGGAATAGCAGATTATTTAATTGGAGATGTATCATCAGAATCGGTAGCAAAAGAAATGGTTGATATATCGGTCTCTAAGTTTGGCAGATTAGATATTATCGTTCAAAATGCATATGGGTTTTCTGGGGGTGGTAGTGCTGTTGATATTGAGTTAAATGATTGGCATAAGGGTTTAGATTTGTTGATAGGTGCTTTATATTTAGGCGCAAAATATAGTGTGCCGGCTATGAAGGAATCAGGGGTAAGTCCTAATTTCGTACAAAACAAATGGGAAGGCTTTGGTTTGCGCCATGGACACTCCCCCAAAGAAAATATAGGCAGAATAATTAATATATCATCTGTTCACGGTATATTAAACGCTCCTAATTCATTAATATATGAAACAGGGAAGTCAGCAGTTATTGGTATGACTCGCCAAATGGCAATTGATTTTGGCCCATTAGGAATCACAGTTAATGCAATTGCTCCTGGCCATATTGTTACTGAACGAGGGAACGATCAATGGGGTAAAACTGGGAATAATGAAGGGTTTAGACTTTTTGAGTTACAATACCCAGTTAGGCGAACAGGAACGCCTGAAGACATTGCTAATGCTATATCTTTTTTGTCTTCAAATGAAGCTTCTTTTATAACAGGCCAAACGATTGCTGTTGATGGAGGTTTATCGATACAGTTACAAGAAGACTTGGTGATGGATTTAAAAAATTATATTTCGTCAAATAAAAACTTAAAAACACACTTCGATATAAACAACGAATCACGTGATCGCTGGTAAGTATGGCTAATTATAATCACAAAAATATTGAGAATAAATGGCAAAAAAAATGGGAGTCAGATTCTTTATATATTGCAGAAGAAAGTGTTCCTGGTAAAAAAAATTATTTTGCCTTAACAATGTTTCCGTATCCTTCAGGAGATTTGCATATGGGCCACTGGTATGCTTTTGCTCCTGCGGATGCTCATGCTCGATTCATGAGAATGCAAGGATATAATGTTATGCACCCACAAGGATTTGACTCTTTTGGTTTACCTGCAGAGAATGCTGCTATAGAAAGAGGAGCAGATCCAAAAGATTGGACGTATGACAACATAGATAATTTTAGAAGACAATTTCGAGAGATGGGAACCTCATATGATTGGAATAGAGAGTTAATTACTTCAAGTCCAGAGTATTATAAGTGGAATCAATATTTTTTCCTACAATTCCTTAAGAATGACTTAGCTTACAGAAAAGAAGGCCAGGCTAATTGGTGTACTAAATGTCAAACAACCTTAGCGAATGAGCAAGTAAAAGATGGTTCTTGTGAAAGATGTGAATCAGTAGTCGAAAAAAAGTTTTTGCCACAATGGTTTTTTCGTATTACTAAGTATGCTGACGAATTATTGAATATGGATTCAATTGAATGGCCAGAAAAAATAAAAATAATGCAGAAAAATTGGATTGGTAAATCACAGGGTGTGACTGTATCTTTTGATATAGAAAATAATTTAGATGGAGAAAAAATCGAAACTTTTACAACAAGAATTGATACTTTATTTGGAGTAACTTTTGTCGTTTTGGCCCCTGAGCACTCTCTTGTTAATAAGATCGTTCACCCTGATTGTGTTAAAGATGTTAATAAATATGTAAAAGATTCAAATAAAAAATCAGAGATTGATAGAACTTCTACGGATAGAGAAAAGACGGGAGTCAATACTGGCGCATACTGTATAAATCCTTTATCGGGCGAAAGAGTGCCAATTTTTATTGGTGATTATGTTTTATCAACATATGGTACTGGCGCGGTTATGGGTGTACCTGCACATGATGAAAGAGATTTCAAATTTGCAAAAAAATACAACTTAGAAATAAGAGTTGTGGTTTCTCCTGAACAATGGGATGGCGAGGAACTAGATGAAGCTTGGACTCATTCAGGAATTCAAGTTAATTCCTCTAAATTTAACGGGTTAAAAAATGAAGAAGCAAAGAAGCTGATAACAAAAGAGTTGGAAAAAAATAATTATGGATACAAAACAGATACTTTTCACTTAAGAGATTGGTTAGTTTCAAGGCAGAGGTATTGGGGCACTCCAATTCCTGTAGTTTATTGCGATATTTGTGGCGTTGTTCCAGTTCCAGAAGACGAATTGCCGGTTCTTTTACCTGAAAAAATATCATTTGACAATGATGGCAAATCGCCTCTTACAAAATTGGATGAATTCTTAAATACTAAATGTCCAAAATGTATGAACAATGCTACCAGAGAAACGGATACATTAGACACATTTGTTTGTTCTTCATGGTATCACTTAAGATTTGCGAGTCCTCATTTCAATTTAATTGAACCATTTGAAAAAGAAAAATTAAACTCATGGTTGCCCGTAAGTCATTACATGGGTGGAGCAGAGCATGCAGTAATGCATCTTTTATATGCAAGATTTTTCAATAAAGCGCTAAGAGATCTTGGTTATATAAATTTTGATGAACCCTACTCAAAATTAACTAATCAAGGAATGCTTATTAAGAATCATAAGAAAATTTCTAAGAGGTCTAATCCTTTAACTCCTGATCCGATAGTTGAAAAGTTTGGAGCAGACACATTAAGATGTTACTTGATGTTTTTAGGGCCTTGGGATCAAGGAGGAGATTGGTCTGATTCAGGAATAAACGGCATAAGAAGATGGCTTGCTAAGGTTTGGGATTTAGTACACAAAGACTCTTCTTTACTTTTAGAAACAAACAATGATAAAGAACTAATCACGTTATCAAATATAGTAACTAAAAAAGTTATTTCAGACATGGAAGCATTTAAATTTAATACATCTATTTCAACATTAATGGAATATGCATCTGAGCTCTTAAAATATTTTGAAAATAAATCTATTTCAAAAAACGTATGGAATCAATCTATAGACAGGATTTTATTGCATATTGCTCCTCTTGCCCCACATATTGCTGAAGAGTTATGGGAAGTAAAAGGCAATAAATACTCGATTCATCAATCATATACACCTGCTTATGATGAATCTTTAATAATTAGTGAAAACGTTACAATTGTAGTTCAGATTAATGGTAAGGTTAGAGATCAAGTTCAAGTACAAAATAACGCCCAAGAAAATGATGTAATAAACTTATGCAAAAGCACAAAAAAAATACAAGAATATCTTAATGGAATGAAAATTATAAAGACTATTTATATTCCTGGAAAAATTTTAAACTTTGTTGTAAAGGCTAATTGATTTTATGAAAGCAATGGTTTGGTACGGAGGAGAAAAGTTTATAGAAGAAAATTTGCGTGACCCTATTCCTCAGGATCATCAAGTTGTAGTTAAGGTTGATACTGTTGGTGTATGTGGTACAGATGTACATATTACGCAAGGCTTATTTCCAAAATCTCCTCCAATGATTTTAGGTCATGAAGGCTCAGGTGTAATTGTAGATGTAGGAAAAAATGTGGATAAATCTAGAATAGGTAGCAGGGTTGTTATGAATACTACTACTTATTGTAATCAGTGTTTTTCTTGCAAAAATTGGTCTATTTCACGCTGTGAAAAAGCGGAGTCTACTTCAGGCATGTTTGCGGAGTACGTTGTTTGTGCCTCTCAATCTGCGGTGAATATTCCAGATAAATTAGATTTAGAACAAGCATCTTTAACCGAGCCTGCATCCTGTTGCCTATCTGGTGCAGAAATGTTGAATGTCTCAAACGCTAAGGTTGGTGTTGTGGTAGGCGGCGGTATAATGGGTCTTTTTACTTTAGCTTTCTTAAAAAATTTAGGTGTTGAAAAAATGATAATGTCTGAACCAGTTAAGATTCGTAGAGAAATTTCTAAACAATTTGGAGCAGATATTCTTCATGATCCTAAAGATAGTGAACTGAATGATTTTATAAAGGACAATAATAATGGTTGGGGAGCAGATATATCGGTTGAAGCAGTTGGTA
>CETH01061600.1_pt1 | contig 18086 bp, 17 predicted proteins | sample 361461 | NCBI WGS metagenome assembly CETH01 (sample SAMEA2622695, study PRJEB7988) | marine metagenome | isolation source: saline water (ENVO:00002010), including
GAGTCGCGAATGAAAGATCTATAGCTTGGGGTATAGCAAAAAAACTATCCGAAAATGGTGCGGAACTTGCATTCACATACCTTGGGGATGCACTAAAAAAAAGAGTTACACCTCTTGCGGAGTCGGTAAAATCAAAATTTCTTTTAAATTGCAATGTAGAGAATAAAGAAGACATAATAAAAACATTTGAAGAAATTAAAAAAAAGTGGGGACAAATTGATTTTGTGGTCCATGCAGTTGCATTTTCAGATAGAACTGAATTATCAGGACAATATATTGATACCTCAAGAGAAAATTTTTCTAAAAGTATGTTGGTCTCTTGTTTTTCATTTACTGAAGTTGCAAAAGAGGCATCGAAAATAATGAAAAGCGGATCAAGTATGTTAACTTTGACTTATGAGTCAACAAAAGTAATACCAAATTATAATGTAATGGGGGTTTGCAAAGCAGCTTTAGAATCAAGTGTTAAGTATATTGCAAGAGACTTAGGTGCTAAAGGTATTAGAGTTAATGCTATTAGTGCAGGACCAATTAAAACTTTGGCAGCCTCAGCAATTGGGGATGCTAAATTTTTATATAAATGGAGTTCTGACCACTCTTTTTTAAAAAGAAATGTTGATATTCACGATGTCGGAAAATCTGCGCTTTACTTGTTAAGCGACCTAGCGGCAGGTGTAACAGGAGAAATTCACTATGTTGATGCTGGTTACAATAAAGCAGGAATGCCTGATCCTAAGAATATAACTTAAAAACTAATCTTATAATTTTACAGAATGTCTAAATTTAATAAAAAAATAAAAGAAAAATTCGAAAATTTCTTCGACTGGATAAAAGGAGCAGAACTGGTTGAGTTAGATACATGTAACACTAATGAAGATCCTATAAGACCAGAATTAGATATAAAATTTAGAACCAGTTATGGAAGAAAAATATTTGGTGTAAAGTATAAAAAAGAAATATGCGCAATAATGTGCTTTGGTTTCACAAATGAAATTCCTAGAACAATTGAGGAGTTTGATTTAATGACTAAAGATGCCCATTTACAAAGCGCATCATGGAGAAGTAAAAATGTTGGAAAAATAGCCATTGCATATACAGTTTGGTCAAAAAAGAAAGGAGGCGGTAAATTAATCGTAAAAGAAGTATTTAAAAAAATAAAAAAATCAAATCATCTTAATAGATTAATAACCCTCTCTCCATTAACAGAAATGGCAAGAAACTTTCACTTAAGAAATGGTGCAAAAGAACTTCGAGTTAATGAGAAAACACAAAATTTCGAATATCAAATTAGTTAGACAGCTTCTTTTATAGAAAGTTTTACTTTTCCTCTGTCAAAACCAATAACTTTAACTGAAACTTCATCTCCCTCTTTAACAACATCAGTAACTTTTTGAACTCTTTTAGCTGCTAATTGAGAAATATGAACTAAGCCATCTTGTTTTCCTAAAAAATTTACAAAAGCTCCAAATTCCATAATTTTAACAACCTTGCCTTTGTATGTTTTTCCCATCTCAGGTTTCGCAACAAGGTCATTGATCATTTGAACTGCTATCTTTCTTGTCTCCTCATTTGCAGCTGCTACTGTTACTTCTCCTGTGTCTTTGACATCCACTTTAGCTCCGGATTTTTCAACAATTTCTCTAATTGTTGCTCCACCTTTGCCAATAACAGTTGCTATATCTTTTTTATCAACTTTGATAGTTTCCATTTTAGGAGTGTGTTTTCCGACCTCTTTTCTTGAAGATTTCAGAGTTTTGTTCATTTCATCTAAAATATGTATTCTTCCCTCTTTTGCTTGAGCAAGGGCCTGTTCCATGATCTCGAAGGTTATTCCTGTAATTTTTATATCCATTTGTAATGAAGTGATCCCATTTCTAGTACCAGCTACTTTAAAATCCATATCGCCTAGATGATCTTCATCACCTAAAATATCTGACAGAATAGAAAACTTGTCTTTTTCTTTGATTAATCCCATCGCTATTCCTGCAACAGGTTCGGCTATCGGAACAGCGGCATCCATTAATGCTAAGGATGATCCACAAACAGTTGCCATTGAGGAAGACCCATTTGACTCTGTAATTTCAGAAACTATTCTTAAAGTGTAAGGAAAATTTTCTTTTTTGGGAAGTGATGAGTTTAAAGCTCTCCAAGCTAACTTACCATGTCCAACTTCTCTTCTACCTGTACCAATTCTTCCAGTTTCACCAACAGAAAATGGTGGAAAATTATAATGCAACATAAATCTTTGTCTTTTTAGACCTTCTAAACTTTCAATTCTCTGTTCATCATCTGATGTTCCTAAAGTTGTTGTAACTAAAGCTTGGGTTTCTCCCCTTGTAAACAGAGCTGAACCATGAACTCTTGGTAAAATTCCAACTTCACATTTAATAGGTCTCACATCTGATAAGCTTCTACCGTCAATTCTTTTTTTGCTTTTTAAAATTCTAGTTCTAACAATATTTTTTTCTAAATTTTTGAGTTGCAACATTACCTCATGCTCTAATATATCTTCATCGTCTTCGAATAAGGCTTTACATTTTTCTCCGGCTAGACTAATTAACTCTGACCTTTTCTTTTTATTCTTTTCAGAGAATGCTTTTTCTAAATCTTTAGTAAGTTCTTTTTCTATTTTCTTAGCAACTTTGCTATAATCTTTTTTTTCAATTTTCCAGGCATCTTTTGAACATTTTTTTACTAATTTTTCTATACCTTTGATTACTGAAATGAAACTTTCATGACCAAATTTAACTGCATCTAACATTTCTTTTTCGGTCAAACCCGATGCTTCGGACTCCACCATTAAAACAGCATCTTTTGTTCCAGCTACAACTAAATCCAATTTTGAATTCTCTAATTCTTTTTTAGTAGGATTTAAAACACACTTGCCTTCTATGAAACCAACTCTTGATGCGCCTACTGGTCCTTTAAAAGGAAGGCCTGAGATTGCCAGTGCAGCAGAAGAAGCTATGATTGAAAGAACATCTGCTTCATTTTCGTTATCATAAGAAAGCACTGTAGGTAAAACCTGAACTTCATTTCTAAAATCATCAGGAAATAATGGTCTAATAGGTCTATCAATCAATCTTGAAATCAAAGTTTCTGACTCTGTCGGTCTTGCTTCTCTTTTAAAGTAACCACCTGGAATTTTTCCTGCAGCATAATATTTTTCTTGGTAATTTACACTAAGTGGAAAATAGTCTGTTTCAGGGTTTACTTTTTTGGCACCAACAACTGTTGCTATAACCACTGTTTCTCCCAAAGTAGCGATTATTGCTCCATCTGCTTGCCGAGCCACTTTTCCGGTCTCTAAGGTAAGTTTTTTACCGCCAAAATCTATTTCTTCTTTAAATTGTTTAAACATTTATTTTCTTATATTTAGTTTTTTTATTAATTCACCGTAAGCTTCGGGGTCATTTTTATTTAAGTAATCTAAAAGTCTTTTTCTTTTATTAACTGATTTAGTCAATCCTCGGGTAGAATGTTTATCTTTTTTGAATTTTTTAAAATGTTCTGATAACTTTTGTATTTTTTCGCTCAAAATTCCAATTTGTACAGCTGTAGATCCAACATCCTTCTTATGTATGGCTAATAATTTAATTGTTTCTTTTTTTGATTTCATTTAGTTTTATTTTTCTTAATAAGTTTCTCTATTCTTTCTGCATAGTCAAAAGATTTATCTTCTACGAAATGCAATTTTGGAAGAAATTTAATGTCAAGTTTTTTTGACAATGCTTTTCTAACAAGATATGAAAACTCGGTCAAGGTATTTACTGTCTTTTTTGTTTCTTTTCCTCCTAGGGGAATAACATAAGCTCTTGCTGATTTTAAATCAGAGCTCATTCTTACTTCTGTTACAGTTACTAACTGAGTATTCAAAGAAGGTATTTTAGCTTCATTTCGTAAAAAAATTTGGCCTAAATTTTGTTTAACAAGTTCACCAACTCTTAGGTGTCTATGATTGATATTACTTTCTGCAAAATTCTTAATCATTTATTTGTCTTTCAATCATATCAACTTTATATGATTCGATCATGTCTTTTTCCTTAAAATCTAAAAAATTTTTAAATGTAATCCCGCATTCAAGTCCACTTTTAACTTCTTTAGTTGCATTTTTTTCTCTAAATATACTAGCTATTTCTCCATCATATATAACTTTACCGTCTCGAATGATTCTTGCTTTAGAATTATTTTTAATCTCACCTTCAGTTACTTTAGATCCTGCTACTTTTCCAGATTTCGAAAGTTTAAAGATTTTGAGTATCTCTGCTGTACCTTCAACTTTTTCTTTTCTTTCCGGCTCAAGCAATCCCGATAAAGATTTTTCAACAAATTCAATTGCTTTATAGATTATATTAAAATATTCAATTTTTACTTTTTGTGCTTCAGCTAATTTCTTAGCTTCCTTATTTGGCTTTACATTAAACCCTATTACTGTTGCATTTGATGCTTTTGCAAGTGATATGTCACTTTCATTAATCATTCCAATATCAGAAAGAATAATTCTAGGAGTAACCTCTGAATGCTGTATTTTGTTAATAGCATTTTTTAAAGCTTCGCTTGAACCTTGTACATCAGATTTTAAAATAATGTTGAATTCTTCTTTGGTTTCTTCTTTATCAAAAATTTTAGACTTATCCTGACTAATAATATTTTTACTAGATTTAGTTCCATCTTTCTGAAAATCATTAATCTTTTTTGCTTCATCTTCATTTTCCACAACTAAAAATTCATCTCCTGCTTTTGCTGGATCATTCATACCAAGTATTTCTACTGGGGTTGATGAATAAGCTTGGTCAACATTTTTTCCATCAAAATTAAGCATCGCTCGAACTTTGCCCCATGTTTTTCCACACACAAAATAGTTTCCTCTTGTTAATTCTCCCTCCATAACAAGAACAGTTGAGACTGGCCCTTTACCTTTGTCAATTTTAGACTCTAAAACTACCCCTCTTGCATTACCTGTTTTTGGGGATTTAAGATCCAATATTTCTGATTGTAAAAGTATAGTTTCTTTTAACTTATCCAAATTAGTTTTTTTTGTGGCTGATACCTCAACAAATAAAGTATCTCCACTTAAGTCCTCGGAAACTAATTCGTAACGCATTAAATCATTTTTTATTTTGCTTATATTTGAATTTGGTAAATCACATTTATTTATCGCAACAATAATTGGCACTTTAGCCGCTTTAGAGTGCTGTATTGCTTCTACTGTTTGAGGTTTTACACCATCATCTGCAGCTACAACTAAAACAACTATGTCTGTTACTTTTGATCCTCTAGCTCTCATTTCCGTAAAAGCCGCATGTCCGGGTGTATCGATAAAAGTTATAACTTTATTTTCTTTAGTGTTGATCTGATATGCACCGATATGTTGGGTTATTCCTCCGTGCTCACTTGATACAATATTTGAACTTCTTAAAGCGTCTAGTAAAGATGTTTTTCCATGATCTACGTGTCCCATTATTGTAACTACTGGTGGCCTAGAAACCAGATCTTCTTTACTCACCATTGTAGATTTATTTAAAATTGTAACAGGAGCCTCCTCCAAAATAGGTGTATGACCAAATTCTTTAACAATATATTCTGCTGTATCCTTATCAATTGAATGGTTAATTGTAGCTTTAACACCCATATTCAATAAAAATTTAATAATATTTGCAGACTGTTCTGCCATTCTATTTGATAATTCTTGTATGGTAATTTGAGTTGGAATTTTAACCTCTCTGATTACCTTCTTAAATTCTTTTTTTTCATCCTCTTTGCTATTTTTTTTCTCTTTGAGTCTTGCTCTTTTTACGGAAGCCAAGCTTCTTTGTTTAATTTCAAATTCCTCAACGTTCATTGCTGTTGAAATTGTTAGTTTAGATTGTCTTTTGGGCTCCAGATCTTTATTTTTTTGCGGACTTTTTGTTTTGCTTTTATCTTTTTCGAACTGGTCAGAACGTATGAATCTTTTTGTCGCTTGTTGTTCTACGAATTTTCTATTAAAATTTCTATTATTTGGTCTATTTCTCGTTTCTATTTGGTTATTAAAATTTTTGTTAGTTCTAAAAGGGGCTTTTGAAGTTTTCTTTTTATCAATAACATAGGATTTTTTTGCAGTTTTTCCGTAGCTGCTAGGGTCAAATCTTTTATTAAAAGAACTAGATATTGTAAGTGTTTTTTTTTTATTTTTGTCTTCTTTCATTAATTAATCCTTAAAAACAATATTTCTTGCACTCATTATTAGATTGTCCGCCTCTTCCTTTGTTAAATTAAACTCTTCCAGGTATCCATTTATTTTAATCCGTTTGCCTTTTATCTCATCCATTCCACCGATGAGCTCGTCTGAGGATAGTTCTGCAAAATCTTTTAGTTTTTTTATATTTTTTTCTCCTAAAACAACTAACATTCCTTGGGTCATTCCTTTTAATTCAGTAAGAGAGTCCTCAACGCCTAATTTTTTTAATTTTTCAGATATTTCTGCCTTTTGTTTCTCTAAAAACTCTTTTCCTCTTTCAATTAATTCTTTGGCTGTTGACTCTTCTATTCCCTCAATTTTGGCAATATCATCGATATTTGATTGTGCAATTTCTTCAACATTTTGAAAATTTTCTGAAACTAAAAGCTGTCCGAGTGTTTCGTCTACCTCTAAAGCCTTTACAAAAAGTTCAGTTCTCTCTTTAAATTCAGACTGTCTTCTCTCGGAATCCTCTTTATCAGTAAGTATATCAATTTCATAATTGATTAATTTTGAGGCTAACCTTACATTTTGGCCTCTTCTTCCTATGGCTTTACTTAAATTTTCTTCTGTCAAAATAACTTCGATTCTTTTGTTTTGTTCATCAATTAAAACTTTCTGAATTTCTGCAGGTGAAAGCGACTCCGCAACTAATGTAGGAAGATCTTCTGTCCATTTAATGATATCAATTTTTTCTCCTTGAAGCTCATTTACAACAGTTTGAACTCTACTTCCTCTCATACCAACGCATGCACCTACAGGATCTAGTGAGGAGTCTTTAGAGTTAACACAGATTTTTGCTCTACTACCTGGATCTCTTGCTACTGATTTAATTTCTATTATACCCTCATATATTTCTGGTACTTCTTGAAAAAATAATCTTGCTAGGAATTGTGGATGAGCACGTGAAAGAAAAATCTGATGTCCTTTAACATCTTGTTTAACTTCAAAACAATATGCTTTTACTCTATCACCATTTTTTAAAACCTCTCTTTGGATTAATTCCTCTTTTCTTATAATTGCTTCAGCTCTTCCAAGATCAACTATAACGTTTCCGTATTCAGTTCTTTTTATAATTCCGCTAACAATTTGTTCTTGTTTGTCTTTAAAGTCTTCATATTGCCTATTTTTTTCTGCCTCTCTTACTTTTTGAGAAATTACTTGCTTAGCACTTTGTGCTGCTATTCTTCCAAAGTCAATTTGAGGTAATTCTTCGTAAATTTTATCTCCAATTTTTAAATCTTTGTTTTTTTTATCAAGACTTCCAGCGTCCTTTAATGTTATTTCTTTTACTGGGTCCTCTACTTTCTCAACAATTTCAAGAACTTTGTGAATTTTAATACTTCCATCTTCTCTGTCAATTTTAGCTTCTATAGCATTTTCAAAACCAAATTTGCTATGAGCGGCTCTCTGTATTGCAGTTTCCATAGAATTAAGTATTAGCTCTTTATCTATAGATTTTTCATTTGCAACTGAGTCAACAATTCTCAAAAGTTCCTGTTTATCTAAGCCTCTATTCAACATTTTTTCCTTTCACCTAAAAAAAAATGGGCAAGTGCCCATTTTGATCTTCCAGGTATCTTATTACCTTATTTAATTTAAATTTGTATTTTTTTCAAGAATTACTTTTTAAAAATTGCAGTTTTATCTGTTTTTTCCCATGAAAAACAACCGTTGGAAACTGGTTTTCTACCAAAATGACCATATGCAGACGTAGGCTCATATATAGGTTTGTTTAAAGCTAACATTTCTCTTATTCCTCTTGGACTTAAATCAAAATTTTCTTTAATTAAATTTTCTACACGCTTTGATTTTTCCTCATCACCATCAAAAAGATTAACATAAATTGATAATGGTTTTGATACACCTATTGCATAGGATAGTTGGATTAAACATTTTTCTGCAATTTTAGAAGCTACAACATTTTTAGCAACATATCTGGCTGCATAAGCAGCTGATCTGTCAACCTTACTTGGATCTTTGCCAGAAAAAGCTCCACCACCATGAGGCGCAGCTCCACCATATGTATCTACGATGATTTTTCTTCCTGTAAGACCTGTATCACCATCGGGACCACCGATTATAAACTGACCGGTAGGATTAACATAAAATTCCTCTTCTTTTAAGCCTGAAAGTAAGTTTTTTGGAATCGATTTTTCAAGATAAGGTCTTACAATTTCTTTAACCTGAGATTGATCAACTTTAGGAGAATGTTGGGTAGAAATTACTACAGATGTGACTTTGGTTGGTTTGCCATTTTCATATTTCATTGTTATTTGACTTTTAGAGTCTGGTTCTAATTTGTCTGCAGTTCCTTTTTTTCTGTCAAAGGCCATTAATTCTAAAATTTTATGTGAATAGTAAATTGGAGCTGGCATTAAAACATCGGTCTCATTACAAGCATAACCAAACATTATGCCTTGGTCGCCTGCACCTTCGTCTTTATTTCCTTTGGAGTCCACTCCCATAGCAATATCTGAGGACTGTGAATGAAGATGTATATCGATGTTACAATTTTTCCAATGAAAACCTTTTTGTTCATAACCTATATCTTTGATACAATTTCTAACTTTTTCTACCAATTCATCTTTTTTAATTTCTGGTCCCCTGGTTTCTCCAGCCAAAACTACTTTATTTGTAGTTGTTAAAGTTTCACATGCAACTCTAGAATGGGGATCTTTGGAAAGGTAGGTGTCTACTACCATATCAGAAATACGATCACAAACTTTATCCGGATGACCTTCAGATACAGATTCGCTAGTAAAAAAATAATTTCTAGAATTCATTAAATTTTAAATTTACGTAATACAAAAAATGTGACGATATATGTAATTAAAAGCAACAAAAATATCAAATCTTTTTTAATTATGTTTTTGTTTTTCTCATAAATTGGCACACTTAATTCTATATTTCCTATTTCGTCGGGTTGTAAATTTTTTAAAATTTTTCCCTGTGGACTTATAAATGCACTTATGCCCATATTTGCTGATCTTATAGTATATACTCCTGACTCTATTGATCTAAATATAGCTTTGGCAAAATGTTGGTAAGGACCGATACTTTTACCAAACCAAGCATCTTCAGAAATGTTTATAATAAAATTATATTTATTGTATTTTTCAGTCAAACTTGGAAAAATAATTTCATAACAAATTAATGGTAAAATATTTATATTTTTTTCGTCAAATTTTAGATTAATTAAAGTTGCTCCGGTTCCTTTCGAGAAAGATGAATAACCAGGTGTAATTTTTTTAAGACCTATATAATTTAAAAATCTTTCAAATGGCAAAAACTCTCCAAATGGCACTAGTTTTTTTTTGTCGTATTGGGAAATTAATTTGAGATTTTTATCTACGATGAGCATGCTATTATAATATTCTTCACCTGACGAAGTTATTTTAAGTGTATTAGCTCCAAGTATAATCAAATGGTTTTTAGAAAAAGTTTCTTCAAATAATTTTTTAACATCATTATTTTCATTAAAATTATTGTTTAAAAAAACACCTTCGGGCCAAACAAATATGGTGCTCTTATCTTTTTGAGGATCACTATATTTACTTAACTTTGAGGCTACATCAAATTCATTTTTAAAATCAGACAAATTCATCCCTGCAGTTACAATTTTGAAGTTAACTTTATTTACATTGTCTGTTTGCGTGGAAGAATTGACTTTGTAGGAACCATAAAAATAATTAACAAAAATTAATATTATAAAAAAAGATAGAAAAAAATATTTATGATTATTTTTCATAAACAGAATTGAAGGTAGAAAGAAGATTGTTATAATTAAAATATTCAATGAAAATATTCCTATAAAATGTAAAATTTGTAAAGTTTCAACGGACCATGAAAAACTATAACTCCAAATATTCCATGGAAATCCAGTAAGAATTTTATCTCTAATAAAATCGGAGAGCGAAAATGCTAAGCTTATTAAAAAGATCGAGGATATATTTTTTTCACAATAATTTCCTATTAATAATATTGGTAATGAAAAAAAAAGTGATAAAAATAAAGGTATTAATATTAAGCTAAATGGAATTAAATATTTAAATGAGTCATCAAAAGTTAAAGAATTAGCGATCCAGAAAATTCCAAAAAAAAAGAAACCAAAACCGTAAGATGTTCCTAATATAAATAAATTTTTTAAAAAAGGTTTTTTTCTGTAAACACTTTTAGATTTTTTTTTTACATAAATAATTGAATAAAATAGTAAAGGAAGAGATATAAAATTTAAAAAAAAAAGGTTAAATGGTTGAAAACTTAATGTTGTAAATCCACCTAAAAGAATGGGAAATAAAAATATTATAAAAAATCTTTTATTAAAAAAACTTAACATTATTTACTATTAATTTTATTTAGTATTAATTTTTCTATTTTATTCATTTTGTAATAGTCTTTATTTTTAAAATGCTTAAACCCTAATAAATGAAGAAAACCGTGGATCCATAATTTATCAAAGTTATATTTAAAAGATTTTTTTTCAATTTTACCAAAATTTAAAATTACATCCCCTAAATAAATATCTTTATTTTTTAATTTTTTAATATCTGAGGGCTTATGAAAAGGAAATGACAAAACATCTGTTGTTTTATTTTTTCCTCTGAATTTTCTGTTTAAAACCCTAATTTCCTTATTACCAGCTAATAAAATGGAAAAACTTATTTTTTTATTTTTGATAAATTTGATTGAACTATTTAAATATTTTATTTTACTTTTTATAAACTTATCTGGATTGGATATATATTTTTTCCAATTTTTATTTTTGACAAAAACATCAATTTTTATCATCAGTTTTTTGCTGATAGGCCTGAATAATTTTTGAAACCAAAGGATGCCTCACAACGTCGGTATGATCAAATTCAATACATTTAATTTCTTTTATGTTTTTTAAAATTTTTGTTGATTGAACTAACCCTGAATGATTTTTATTAATAAGATCAATTTGGGAAGGATCTCCGTTTACTACTATTTTCGAATTCTCTCCAATCCTTGTTAAAAACATTTTAATTTGGGTTAATGAAGCATTTTGTGCCTCATCTAAAATTGCAAAAGAATTTTTTAAAGTTCTACCTCTCATAAATGCTAGAGGCGCAATTTCAATTTCTCCTGATTCAATTTTTCTTTGGACTTTTTCATATCCAAATAAATCATACAACGCATCGTATAAAGGTTGAAGATAAGGATCGACTTTCTCTTTCATATCACCTGGCAAAAAACCTAGTCTTTCTCCCGCCTCGACTGCTGGCCTTGACAAAATTACTTTTTCTACTTTTTTTTCCATTAGCATATTTACTGCAACAGAGACTGCTAAATAGCTTTTTCCAGTTCCAGCTGGACCTAATGATATAACAATATCTTCGTTTAATAATGTTTTTAAATATTGGGATTGCTGTTTGGATTTAGGTATTACTGATCTTCTTGGAGTTTTTATTACCTGATCTATTGATCTTATATTACTATTACTCTTATCCATATTTTTTAAAGTAACAACTTTTTTTACTGAATAATTTATATCATTATCCTCTATAGAACTAGTAACAAGAAATTTATTTACTAAAAAAAACAGAGAATTTGATACAGTTAGAATTGATTCTTGGTTACCTTTAACGGTAATAGAGTTACCCCTAAAAAAAATCTTTGTTTTTGTAAGCTTTTCAATTTTAATAAGATTTTTATTAAATTCTCCAACTATTTCAGCCAAAATATCATTATTATAAATTTTTATATTAGATGTTTCGTTATCAATTTTTTTAATCGATATCTCTTTGTTTAAATTTTTTGCCTCTAACATTAAGCTGCTACTTCACTTTCAATGATTTTTTTTGTTCCTGCTAAAGAATTATGATTACAATTTTCAATTTTGACCCAGATAATATTTCCGATATCAGATTCGTTTGTACCGCTTAAAATTACTGGCGTCAGATCTTTTGTCCTTCCAAAATATTTATTTTGATTTTTTAACTTATTTTCAACTAAAATTTCTTTCAGATTTCCAATTTCTTGATTATTTTTTTTGATTTGAATTTTTTTAAGTAAATTTTGTAAAATAATTAACCTCTTTTTCTGCTGTTGTGTTTCAACCATTTTCATATTTGATGCTGGTGTTCCTGGTCTAGAGCTGTATATAAATGAAAATGAATTAACAAATTTAACTTTTGTTATTAAAGATAGCGTTTCATTAAAATCATCTTCTGTCTCTCCAGGATAACCAACTATAAAATCACTTGAAAATCCAATTTCAGGGTTAATAGATAACAATTTATCAATCGTTTTTAAATATTCCTCCTTGGTATGTTTTCTATTCATACTCTGCAAAACTAAATTGGAACCACTTTGAACTGGTAGGTGCAAGAAAGGCATTAATTTTTTTGAATGTTTATAACAATTAATTAAATCATCTGTCATATCTTTTGGATGAGAAGTGGTGTATCTAATTCTTTTTAATTGATCAATATTTTCAAGCTCCCAAATTAGGTCTGACAATTTAGTTATTTTATTATTTTCTTGAAATTTATAAGCATTTACATTTTGACCTAATAAAGTAATTTCTCTAACCCCATTTGATACTAACTGAATGGCTTCATTTATTATATCTTTAGGCGATCGTGAATGCTCCATACCACGCGTGTACGGAACGATACAAAAATTACAAAACTTATCACAACCTTCTTGTATTGTTATGAAGGCTGATACACTTGAGTCTGAGTTTTTAATAGTATTAAGATCATCAAATTTTTTAATAACATCAAACTCAGTAAAATTTATTTTTCTTCTTCTTACATTTTTAGAAGAAAGTATTTTTGGAATTTTGTGATATGACTGAGGCCCAACGACTACATCAATGTACGGCTCTCTTTTTAACATTTCGTCATTTTCAGCCTGTGCAACACATCCTGCGATTATCACAAAAGGTTTAAATTTATTTTTATAGTTTTTTTTTAATCTTCCAATATCTGAGTAAACTTTTTCTGTTGCTTTTTCTCTTATGTGACAAGTATTTAAAACATAACAATCCGTATTATTGATATCGAAGCTCTGTGTATAGCCTTTTGATTTAAACAAGTCTGCAATACGATTACTATCGTATTCGTTCATTTGACAACCAAAAGTTTTAATGAAAAATTTTTTAGACAAATTATTAATTTTTTTTAATTTTTGTTCCGTACAATTCTAGCTTATGATCAACCAATTGATATCCAAGTTTTTGTGCAATTTTATTTTGCAATTCCTCAATATCTTTATCAACAAATTCGACTATCTCTCCTGATTTAATATCTATTAAATGGTTGTGATGCTCTTCTGTTGTTGGTTCATATCTTGATTTACCTTCTTTAAAATCGTGCCTAATGAGAATACCTGATTCTTCAAAAAGTTTTATAGTTCTATAAACAGTCGCTATACTAATTTTCTTATCAATTAAAGTTGCTCTTTTATGTAGTTCATCAACATCTGGATGGTCTTTAGATCCATAGGTAGGTTTAGAGTCTGAGATGACTTTGGCAATAACTCTTCTTTGCTCAGTAAGCCTCACACCCTTCTCTTTACACTTTTCTTCTATTGTGCTCATACCTAAATTTTAAATATTCATAATTTAGCTTAAATATATAGGTTTAATCAAATTATTTTCTATTAAGTTTTTTTTTAACAATAATTCGATATTTTTCAGCTTAAATTCAGCTAAATCTGTGCCTTTATATCCATACATTTTAATTCCTTTTGCTATTCTGATACCTTTGGCGATGGCTATAGAAATTCTTATTCCAGAAAAACTGCCTGGTCCAATATTTACTATAACTGAAAAATTTTTATCAATATTAACATTTTTCTCTTCAACAAATTCAAAAATTTTGTTCACAAGTAACGTTTTATTTCTTATATTGTTACTGATTTTTTTAATAAAAAAATTATTACTTACTCTTAAACCAATAGAGTCGTTTTTGCCTGTAAAGTTAATTATGAGAAAATTTTTTATCATAACAGCATTTATAGTTTTTTTAGGCACAATAAACAATTCATATTCTGTAGCAGAAAACTTAGATGACAATGGAATCATTTCCTTAATGTATCATCGTTTTGAAGAAAATAAGTATCCATCTACGAATATAAGAATTGCAGATTTTGAAAACCATTTAAGTCTAATTAAAAATTCTAATTTCAAATTTATTTCACACAAGGAGTTTGAGAGTTCACTGAATATGAACAATATCGATAAAAAGATTTTACTTACTATAGATGATGGTTTTTCGTCTTTTTATGAAAAAGCTTGGCCAATTCTTAGGAAAGATAAAATACCTTTTATCATATTTATAAATACTGAAAGCATCGGTGCGAATGGTTATATGAATTGGGAACAAATTCAGGAAATTTCTAAATTTGAATTTGTTCATATTGGAAACCACAGTCATACACATGATTATCTTGTAGATAAATCAGACCAGGAAATTAAAGAAGATATTGAGACAGCTATAAAAATTTTTAAAAAAAAATTAAACCACGAAACAAAATTTTTTGCATATCCATTTGGTGAATATCGAAACTCATATAAAGAAATAGTGAAAAATTTAGGTTTTAAATACGCTTTCGGACAACATTCCGGCGTTATGGATAAAACAAAAAGTAGATTTGAATTACCAAGGTTTCCTATTAACGAAAAATATGGAAAAGCTGAAAGATTTAAAAGCTTATTAAAAACAATTCCTTTCCCATATAAAAGTATTTATCCAGAGGAAAGATATTTGTCCGATAAGAATAATCCTCCAGAAGTAAATATTTCTTTTTTTGATGAAGGGCCCAATATAAAAAATATTAATTGCTATTCCAATGAGGAAAATACTTGGAGAAAATCTAAATTAAATTTTCATAAAAAAAATGAATTGAAAATTATTTTAGATGGGAAATTTACTACAGAGAGAGGAAGAATAAATTGCTCGTTAAGAGAAAGCAATGGAAAATGGAGATGGTTAGGTATTCAATTTGTAATTGCTGATAAATAAAATTAAAGAGTTAAAGATTTGCCCTTACCTGTGTTCATTAATGTTGAAGAATCAAAATCAGTTAGATTATTTTGTTTGATAATCTTTTTTAAAATTTTAACATATTCTGATCCTGTCTTTGCATAATTATATAAATAATCTGCTAGATCTAGTCCTGAAATTTTCTTATTATTTTGTCTTAATATTGAACGTTCATTCCTGAATTCCCCATAACCTCTATGAGTATTCAAGTTTTTTAAATATGCTTTAACTGAGGATCTTAACATTGGAAATCTCAAAATCTTGTGTTGTTCGTTATCCTTTTTTTCACTTGGTTCAATTCCTTCTTGTCCCCATGTCCATTGGCCAAACATTGCATTTCCTTCTAGTGCAAATCTTGAAGTTCCCCAACCACTCTCTTTTGCAGCCTGAGCTATCGCTATTGATGCAGGTATTATGTCCATTCTTAATTTAAGTTCTGTAATATCTTCATTTTTTATTTGATAATCTTTAAACCTTCTTTTTAACCAAACTTTCTCACCCATTGTATTCGAAGATTTTCCTAAAATTTTAAAAAGTCTTTTTCTATCATCTAATATTTTATTATTTTCATCCAAAATTAATGGCATAACTATTTTTATAAAAGTTTCTTTTCTTTTTTGAGTACTTTTTATTTTCTTTAAATCTTTTGGGAGTTTAGATAAATAAACTGGTTTTACAGATTGTCCTAGTCTTATGCTTTTTAAATCATATTTTAAATTCTCAAATAAATTTAAAGTAACCCTTGTGTCAAAACCAATATAATCCTCGGATTCCTTTTTTTGTGGATTTGATTTTGCAATTTTTGGTGTTTTAAGATTATCTTTATTAAAAGTACTATATTCCTTAGCAATATAAGTAAATTTGATTTCACTGGTCACAACTTTTATAAAAGGCCTAATAGTCATTATGCTAATAATAAAAGTTAATAAACATAATGTTATTAAAATATTTGTGACTACCTGCTCTTTAAATTTAAGTTGGGCAATTTTCTTTTTATTATAACTCTGCTCAGGTAATCTTATTTTATTTTTTAAAAGTATTAACTCAATTTGCGATATGGTTAATTTTTTTTTAGATTTTGCGTATACTTTTAGATCATTAATTTTGTAAAGTTTACCTAGTTCTAATAATTGATCTATATAGGGTAAATTTTTTTCCTTCATGATATAGATAACTAAGAAGCTTCTACATTCTTAACTTCTTTTACATAATGTTTAAGAAGATTTTGGACTCCATTTTTAAGTGTCACAATTGAGCTTGGACAACCAGAGCAACTCCCTCTAAGCTCAACTTTAACAGTGCCTTCGTTAAAAGAAACAAATTTTATATCTCCACCATCTTTTTCAACTGCTGGTCTAATTTTGCTATCAAGAACTTTTTTTATTTCTTCAACTACTAAATTATCATTTTCTTTTTCATCAGAACTATTTTGATCTTTTGTGGTTAGAATAGGTTCTTTATTTTTTTCAATGTAATCATTTATTGTGGATATAATCGATGGTTTAAGAGTATTCCAGTTAACGTCATCTTTTTTTTTAACACTTATAAATTTTTTAGAAACCAATACTAATTCCACACCTTCAAAATTTAGCAAATTTTTTATAAGGTTGTTTTTAATTTCCTTAATATCTTTTTTTTGAAATTCTCTTGCTCCAACTTCTGAAAAATTTTGATCAGAAAGAAATTTTACTGCATTAGGATTTGGAGTATTTTCAGTTTGTATCATAATAATTATATATACTACAAAATTTAGATGAATCCCACAATTTCCTTAACTTGATTTAAATTCTCATTCGCAATTTTCCTAGCCTTGTTTGATCCATCGCTTAAAATTTTGGTTAAATATGATTGATCGTCATTTAAATTTTTTATTTTTTTTCCTATAGGACAAATAACCGCGATTAAGGCATCTGAAAGTCTATCTTTAAATTTTGAAAAATCTTTACCCGCCATTTCTTTTAAAGTATTTTCAATTTTTGTGTTTGTTATAGAGGAGTAAATATTTAATAGGTTTAAGGCCTCTGGTCTATTTTTTAGATCATTAATTTCTTGAGGTATAGGTAATGTATCTGTTTTTGCTTTTTTAATTTTTTTACTTATCTCGTCTTCACTATCACTTAAATTTATTCTAGAGTAATCTGACTCTTCTGATTTACTCATTTTTCTTTTTCCATCTCTCAAGCTCATTACTCTTGAGAAATTTTTTTGTATTAATGGTTCAGGTATAGGAAAAAAATTCTTGCTTTTAAAATCATTGTTGAATTTCTGCGCGATATCTCTTGACAATTCTAAATGTTGTTTTTGATCATCTCCTACAGGCACATGAGTAGCTTTATACAATAATATATCAGCAGCCATTAGATTAGGATAAACATACAATCCTACACTCGCATTTTCTTTGTTGACACCTGCCTTTTCTTTAAACTGTGTCATTCTACTCATCCATCCAACTCTAGATACACAATTAAAAATCCAGGCTAACTCAGCATGCCCGCTGACTGAGGATTGATTAAAAATTATGCTTTTTTTAAAATCAAGACCACAAGCAACAAAGCCTGCGACAGTTTCTAGAATATTTTTTTTAAGTTCTTTGGGTTCTTGAAAAACTGTGATTGCGTGAAGATCAACAACACAGTAAATACAATCCATTTTTTTTTGGAGTTCAACAAAGTTTTTTATTGCCCCAAGATAATTACCAAGATGTAGATTTCCGGTTGGCTGGACACCTGAAAATACTATTTTCTTAAAATTTTTATTCATTTAGTTTATAACTTTTCAGATTTAATACTCCTAAAAACCTTACTACAATTAGATATATTGCAGCTGACAAAATTACCATAATTAATAAA
>CETH01163919.1_pt1 | contig 18082 bp, 18 predicted proteins | sample 361461 | NCBI WGS metagenome assembly CETH01 (sample SAMEA2622695, study PRJEB7988) | marine metagenome | isolation source: saline water (ENVO:00002010), including
CATTTGTTTTTTTATTTTTAAATAGTATTGTAGATTGATTATTACCTCCTAATATAGAGATAGTTTTTTCAATGCTTTTGACTGGGAACATGTTACTTCCAGCTATAACTGATCCTAGCCAGTCAACCAAATATCTTTTGGCAATTTTCCGAGTAGTGGAATCTACTTTGGCGTTTACAATAAATTTTGATATTTCTTTTGATACGAGTTTTTTTGTCATAAAGTTATTATACAATTTGTTTAAATATATATGCTTAGTTGTCATATAATTTGATAGTAGAAAAAAATAATGCAAGCTGTTGTAGTTTCAAAGCCCGGATCTCCTGATGTTTTAAAGATTGAAGAATTTCCTGATCCAACTATTACTGAAAACGAAGTTCTCATTCAAGTCGTTGGGGCAGGAGTGAATCGTGCTGATCTTCTACAAAGACGTGGCATGTATCCTAGTCCTGATGGGTATCGAGATGAAATACCTGGCTTAGAAGTATCTGGAATAATAGTTCAAATAGGTAAAAAAGTGCCGAAAGAATGGCAAGAAGGTCAAAAAGTTATGGCGTTAGTTGATGGTGAAGGCTATGCATCAATGGCAGCAATTAATCATAAAATGTTAATGCAAGTGCCGACTGATATTGACATAATACATGCATCAGGAATCCCAGAAGTATTCCTAACTGCTTATGATGCGCTTGTCATACAATGCGGAATGAAATTACAAGACAAACTATTAATACATGCTGTCGGCTCGGGGGTTGGCACTGCAGCTGTTCAAATTGCAAAAGAATTCGACTGTCAAATTTTTGGTACAGCTGGGAGTGATGCAAAAATAGACTTTTCGAAACAGTTGGGTTTACATCATGGTATCAACTACAATGAAGAATCTTTTCTTGAATATATTAAAAAATTAACTAACAAAAGTGGAGTAGATATTATTTTAGATGTCGTTGGTTCTGACTATTTGGAAGATAACATTAATAGCTTATCTGTTAAAGGTCGCTTAATTATCATCGGCCTTCTTGGAGGAGATAAGGCAAATATACAACTAGGCAAGATATTAAGAAATCGATTGCAAATTATTGGTACAGTACTTAGATCTAGAACAGCAGAGGAAAAAATTAATCTTACTCAGCAATTTAAGAATGATTTTCTAAATAAATTTTCACAGAAAAAAATTCACCCTATTATTGATCGCATATACCCATATCATCTCGCTCGTGAGGCGCATGAATTAATGGAAAATAATGCTAATACAGGAAAAATTATTTTAGATTTTACAAATTAAAATAAAATATTATTTTTTACAATCCATAGTATTAGTGTTAGTGTGAAAAAACTAAGTGTAGTTGAACCAACAACAATCATTGAAGCTAGTTGCGGCTTTGCATCAAATTCAGTAGCTAAAATAATTGTAAAGACTGCCGTAGGTAAGCCCGCTGAAACGATTAATACGTTGCTATATATTTCAGGTAAGTTAATTATCTGAGTTATTAAAAACATAATGACTGGAGCAAGAATTAATCTGAAGCTAATTGCTGAACATGCATCTTTGATAGATTCAATTTCAATGCCCTTATAAATTTGTAAACCAAGCACAAGCAACATAACTGGAATTGCAGCATCACCAAGAAAATTGATTGATTTCATGATTGTATCAGGGGTTTCGATATTTCCAAAATTAAATATAACTCCAAGAATTGAAGCATACACCATCGGATATTTTAATGGTTCGAGCAATGCAGTTTTAGACACAAAAGAAGCACGTGAGGCTACTAATACATTAACGGTTGAATAAAGTGTTGTATTTGCTACAAGAAAAATAATCGCAACTTCTAATCCAGTTTCTCCAAAACCTAAATAGCCTATAGGCAATCCCATATTCCCAGCATTAATGGTTGTTATTGATAATGAAAAACTAGCTCGAGTTTTCTCATCATGAGCTTTGTTTCTAATTTTGCTCCAGATTCGCGCATAAAGAAAACCAAGGAAGAATAATCCCCATGTTGCTAAAATCACTTTTAAAGCTATATCATCACTAACTGTAGATTGTGACAATGAACGAAAAATTAATGCCGGGCTAAATAAATAAAATACGGAAGCAGATATAGATTTTATATCAATTGATTTGAATTTACCTAATATGATACCAGTTGCAGCGATGAGATATACAGGCAGTATAACTTCTAGTAGAATTGATATCATAGCAATCCTTAATCGTTATTTTATCTTTTATCTATTGGAATATATTTTAGAGCTTCCGGTCCATTATAATCTAACAGTGGTCTGATCAAAATATTATTTGTGTATTGTTCTATAACACTGACAATCCATCCTGGTATTCTGCCGATTGCGAAAATTGGTACAAAAAATTCATGAGGAATATTCAGTAAGTAATAAATTACTCCAGCATAAAAATCAACATTTGCAGCCACACCTAATCGTTTATAAGGCTCCATCTCCATTTCAACTGCTTCTAGAATTTGCAACCATTGTGTTTCATTAAATTTTTCAGATAAATCTCTGACCCCTTGCTTTAAATGTTTTGCTCGTGGATCTTCTGTTCTGTACACTCGATGACCAAAGCCCATAATTGGTTCTTTGTTTTTCCTTTTTGTTTTAACATAATTTTTTGCATTTTCCGGTTTTTTAATTTCCAAGGCCATTGTCATAACATTTTCTGCAGCTCCTCCGTGAGCTGGCCCTGATAAAGCAGCAATTGCAGCAGTAATAGCTGCATATAAGTTCGCGCCAGTACCAGCAACAACCCTTGCGGTGAATGAAGAAGCATTTGAACTATGTTCTGCATGAAGAATGAAATCTTTATCAATTAATTGAGCATCATCTTGAGAAGGCTCAAAACCATTCATCATGTATAAAAAATTTTCTGCGTGAGTTAATTCTTTTTTTGGATGTATGTAATCTTGATTTTCTTTGAATCGTTTATGGCAAGCAACAATTGAAGGTGTTTTTGCAATAATATCAACGCTTAAATTTTTTATGTTACTAATTGTAGTTAAATTATTATTTTCTATGCTTCCTAAGTAAGAAATAGATGTTTGCAAGACATCCATAGGATGTAAGTCTTTCATTTCTTTAATCAGTTTGACTAATCCATCTGGTATTGATCTTTTTTCTGCAAGTAATACTTTATAAGCATCCAATTGATTTTGATTAGGTAAATTCCCTTCAATTAACAAATAACATATTTCTTCAAAAGTTGATTTTGCAGCTAAATCATCAATAGAATAACCACGATATAAAAGCACACCTTTCTTGCCGTCAATGAATGTAACATCGGAACGATCAAAGAATACGCCTTGTAAACCTCTATGGACATCATTTGTTTCTGACATTTTTGCCTTCCATTGAAAGATTTAAATGATTTAACGTGATAATTAGTCATCCTCTAAAGTTGATGTATCACCTTCAGGCAAACCAAGCTCTCTAGCTTTTAAAAGACGTCGCATAATTTTACCAGATCGTGTTTTAGGCAAACTATCAATAAACTCTATTTCTCTTGGTGCTGTACCCGGTCCTAGTTTATTTCTACAATGTCCTATCAACTCTCTTCTTAATTCTTCGCTTTGCTCAAAACCTTCTGATAATGAAACAAATGCTTTAACAATCTCCATTGCAACAGGATCTGGTTTCCCAATAACTCCTGCTTCAGCAACAGCAGGATGTTCAATTAATGCACTTTCAACTTCAAAAGGTCCAACTAAATGGCCTGCAGTATTGATGACATCATCATCTCTACCTATAAACCAAAAGTAGTCATCCTTATCCTTTTTTGCCCTATCTCCAGTGATGTACCAATCCCCTTTAAACCTTGATTGGTATCTTTCTTCGTCGTTCCAGTAGGTCCTGAACATAGAAGGCCATCCGGGTTTAACTGCTAGTTGTCCTTCTGTATCTGGTTCAGTAATTTCTTTAAAATTATCATCAATGATCGCTACTTCAATCCCAGGGAACATTTTTCCCATTGAACCAGGCCTGATATTTAATGAAGGATAGTTTGCAACCATAATTGCTCCAGTTTCTGTTTGCCACCAATTATCATGGATAGGTAAATTAAATGCTTCTTCACCCCAAACCACACCTTCAGGATTTAGTGGTTCTCCAACTGACATGATGTATCTTAATGAATTAAGCTGCATATTTTGAGGCAGTTCACTACCAGCTTTCATGAGCAATCTGATTGCAGTTGGGGCAGTATACCAAACAGTAACATTGTGTTTCTTAATTACTTCGTACCATTTTCTAGCACTAAAGCCTCCTTCATATATTACACTTGTTGCACCATTGCTCCATGGGGCAAACATTCCATATGATGTTCCGGTTACCCATCCAGGATCAGCCGTGCACCAATATACGTCATTTTCTTGTAAATCGAGTACGTATTTGCCAGTAGCAAAATGGCTAATTAATGCATTATGAACATGAGCAGCACCTTTAGGTAACCCAGTTGTTCCTGAAGTAAAATGCATGACAGCCCAATCTTCAGCACTAAATCCACTAATTTCAAATTCAGTTGATGCATTTTCAACTAATTGGTGATAATGGAGAACATCTTTTAGTTCTTCTTTCTCTGACCTATGGGAAATGACAATGATGCTTTTTAATGTGGGTAATTCGTCCTTTATTTTTTCAATTTTAGGTAATAGATTTGGGGTTGTTACAATATATTGACCTTCAGCTCTGTTGAATCTTTCTGCAACTGGTTCTGGACCAAATGCAGAAAATAAAGGAGCAATGATACCTCCAGCCTTTAAAACTCCGAAACATGAAAAATATAATTCTGGAATACGATCTGTAAAGAAAAACACACGGTCACTTTTTTTAAGCCCTAATTCAGTAATAGCATTAGCAAATTTATTAGATTCATTACGAAAATCACTAAATGAATAATGTTCTATAGCATCATTAGCACTTTGCCATATGATTGCTAGTTTGTCTGGATTAGCATCTGCATGCCTGTCAACGCAAACATAAGCTTGATTAAATTTTCCATCAGGTATATTCAAATCATTTTCAATTTTGTCCCAGGACCATGCTTCACTTAAGTTGTTCAGGTTTTCCAAATTGGGTGGCAAAATGTTGGATTTATTATTTTTTTCTATTTCTGCATAGTCCATTAACTGTCTCCTTTAGAATGCAGTTGATAAATGTGAATAATTTATCTTTTACCCTTTGTTTCAATAAAAGTTGCTTTTTCTTGAAATTCTTTACATTCAGCACATAATACAGATTTTTCTCTGAATAAAATTCCATCTTTTATAACATATTTGCCGCAGATAGCACATTTACCCTCTGGCCCATTTTCGCCAATTTTAACAGACAAATTTTTTCTCCATATCAATTTTTATTTATTCTCTAACCATAAAATAATATACTTTTATCATACTTAATTCATTACTTAGATAATATTTTCTTTCGTCAATGCATTATATGTTTTACCAATTGCATATAAGTCAATTAAATTTTATGATTATCAGCGGTTATTTGTTTTGTTTATTTCTTGTTAGGTCGTGAACTATGAATTTAAAAGAGAAATGTCTTGATCTATTAGAACGCTCAGATTTTTTAACTCTTGCTACAGGAATTTCTAACAATCCATCTGTTGCAAATGTTTATTTTGCTAATGATGGCTTTGATGTATACTTTTTTACCTTTAACCCCACAAGAAAAGCAGTACAAATTAATTTTAATTCAAAAATACAATGTGTAATTAGACCAGAAAACGAAGAAGGAATTAAAGAATTACAGATTGATGGATATGCTTCAAAAATCACTGATAATAATGAAAAAGCAAAAGCTAAACAAGCTATATTAAATGTAACCAAAGCTTTTGAACAATATATGAATGATGATTTTTTAATCACGAATGATGTAATTGGCTATTATAAAATTAAGCCTGCCACAATCAAATATGTTGATTTTTATGCTGATAATCAATTCGAATGGATTGAATTTCCAGAGAATCAACCCAGTTTAATTACGCATATTTTTAGCGGAATCTTAAATAAAATAAAATATTTTATGACTGTTGTACGGGCTCCATTTTTAACAGCGACTATTGCTCCAATAATTCTAGGTTCTTCAATTGCATATTGGGAATTTAATTCTTTCAATTGGAATATTTTTTGGCTCACTTTATTAGGTGGTATTCTTGCTCACTGTGGAACAAATATGATCAATGATTATTTTGATCATGCTTCTAGAAATGATGAAGCAAATAAGCTTTTTTCTCCATTTAATGGTGGCTCAAGAGTTATTCAAGCTGGCTTAATGTCACCAATTAATGTTTTAGTTGGCTCATTAGTATGCTTTTTATTCACAATTATTATAGGACTACAATTAAATGCACAAGTAAATGGTTCATTGTTTGCTATTTCACCGCTATTGTATGTTGGAATTTTTGGAATATTTTTAGCTATTATGTATACTGGTTTTTTAAGATTTGCTTACAATGGCCTAGGTGATGTTGCCGTCTTTTTAGGCTTTGGTCCAGTCATGGTTTATGGTTCTGCATATATGCAGAATCCATCTGTTGATTCTTTAACGACTTTGTTAGTATCTATTCCTGTTGGAATATTTATAGCATTAGTTTTATTTATTAATTGTTTTCAAGATTATAAAGCTGATAAAGCAACAAATAAAAATAGCTGGGTAGTTAGATTAGCTGGACCTAATGAAAAAGCTAATTACCGAAAACCCTTTAATGTTTGGCAATTTTTTATGATTGTTGCTTTCTTAATTATTGGAATTAATGCAATTTTTATAAACCCTTTAACAGGCATAGCATTATTGCCATGTATTTTATTTTATTTTGGATTAAATAAGGGGAAAAATTGGCTTATTGAATGGGAAAAGGAAGACGCTAATGTTGATTATCTTCCGTATGAATTATTAATCGTAAATGTTTCTACAATAGGGACACATTTTTTAACAGGAGTTTTACTAACGTTAGGTTTTTTATTAAGTGCTTGGTTTTAGTTTGTAAACAACAAAATAATTAATTCATCATTTATACTATTCTTTTTAAAGAGCATTAATATGATTTATTTAGATTTACATGCACATTCTACAGATGCTTCTGATGATGCAGGGGCTACTGTAGAGGGATATCTAAAATGGTGTATTGTTCGAAAAAAACAAGGGCATAAAATTGATGGTTTTGTTCTCACTGAGCATAGAACTTTTGATCATGACTTATCTTATGCGTCTATTGCAGATAAATATGGTTTACTTGTTTTAAAAGGCGCAGAACTCGAAACAGATATTGGACATATGCTAGTTTTTGGTTTAAACAAAGAGTTTACTAATCATTTTGATTTGACTAATGTGAAATTATCGCACGTTGATTTACTCGATTCCTTAGAATCTATTGGAGGGATCGGTATTCCGGCACATGCTGGACGACCTTCTATAGGTATGGCTGAGTATATTGAAAAAGACATAGTGGCCTTAGATAAAATTATTGCTATAGAATCATCTAATGGTGGCTCTAATAATGAAGAAAATGCACAAGCAGTATCAATTGCAAATCAGTATAATTTTAAGACTGTTGGCGGAAGTGATTCTCACTTTGTATCAAGCATAGGCAAGTGTGTAACTGCATTTGAAGATCAAATCTATAATGAAATTGACTTAGTAAATGCATTAAGAAATGGCTCATATTCAGCATATTCTGAATAAAATCAGTTACTATATATATTAATTAAATTGGATTTATGCATGATTAATTATAATAATGAAGTTGTTGGACAAAAAATTGAATTTGGTTCATTTGTTGTAACAAAAGATCTAGTAAAATCCTATTGTTCATCAGTGAACGAAAACAACCCCCTATATTTAGATGAATCAGCTGCAAAACAATCTATCTATGGACATTTGATTGCGCCTCCATTAATTTTTGTTTCAGTACAATTTGATGTTGAACTACCTGATCCAGAAATAAATTTTGGCAATGCTCGTTTTTTGGCTGGTCAAAAAGTTGAATCATTTCATCCAATTTTTATTGGTGATACCATTAAGGCAGTCGGTAGCATTACTGACGTTTATGAAAAGACAGGCAGAACAGGAACAATGGTCTTTGTAGTTAATCAAACTGAGTATTTTAATCAGGATAATGTGTTGGTTGCAACTAGGCAAGCATCTATGGTGCATAGGGAGGTTGAAAGTGAATAAGCAATTACTTTTTGCTGATGTTGAATTAGGCCAGGAATTTTCTGACAATTATGTGGCAAGCTCAGAAAAGGTACAGCAGTTTCTTGATGCTAATAGGACTTTAGAAAGAACTGAAATTGAAGATGGTCGGTTTACAAGCAAAGAGGGTGCATCTACTTTAGGATTAGAAAAACCAATCCTTCCTGGTGTTATGAGTATGTCCATAATCACAAAACTCGTTACTGACATTATTGCTCCAAATGGCAAATTGCACAAATTTGATGCAAGCTTTAGAAGACCAGTTTTTCATAATGATTCCTTAAAGCTATCTGCCTTAGTTGTCGATACGCTTATTGAGGATGAGAAAGGTATTATTAAAATGGATGTAGCCTTAGAAAATGATAGAGGTGAAAAACCATTACAAGGTACTGCAGTGGTTGAATTGCCAATAAAATAAAACTATTTTGATTTCTTTTTACTGAATTCTTTTGGACCAGCTTTTGCCTCATCAGTTTGTCCAATAATCCACCTAATTGCATGCCCCATTCTTAATGCTTCGCTTAAAGAAAGATCTCTCGAATGATTTGCAATTTCCTTGGCGCCGATTATGGCCATTGGCGCATTAGCAGCAATGTCGGTAGCAATTTCTTTTGCAATGGTTAATAAATTTTCAGGAGTTGTAATTCTTGAGATTATTCCCCAATTTAATGCATCTTCAGCAGAGTAGCTGTTGCCTGTAAGCACCATCTCCATTGCAGGTGATTGGGGAATTGCTTTAAGAATTCTTTGAATACCTCCACCACCTGGTACAAAACCTCGTTTTACCTCTGGTAATCCAAAAGATGATCGATTTGTAGCTATTCGAATATCACAAGTCAGTGCAAGTTCAAGTCCTCCACCTAGGCAGTAACCATCAATTGCAGCAATCATGGGTTTTCTAACAGGTATTGTAAAGAAATTATCAACTGGATTATGATTAATAAATTCTTCAACAAGCCCACCAGACGCTCCAGTGGATCCAGGCTGGGACCATTCTTTTAAATCAGCTCCTGCGCTAAATGCTTTACCTCCAGCTCCTGTAATTATTCCTACTTGAATATTTTCATCATTATGAATAGTACTTAATGCATCCATTAATATATCTCGTGCAGCACTATTCAATGCATTCATAGCCTGTGGTCTATTTAATGTAATTAATGCAACTTTATCTTTGATTTCAAAAATTACCGGCAAGTCATTATTCATTAGAACTCTCTCATTATTTTTTTAACATAATCTCTACTTCTACAGGTTGAAGTACATTTCTATTGTCTTTTTCAACTTTAACATTAATTAAGATATTTAGCACAGTATTCTTGTCTACTAATCTAGAACTTACAATTTCAAAATCAAATTTTACTGTTTCATCAATCAATACCATGGATAGATATCTTAACTTCATATTAAGCATCAATGCATTTTCCCCTAATTCTGAAATTAAGTGATTTGCAATTATTGCTCCGAACATTTGACCATCAACAATTGGTTTATCAACGTTTAGTTTTTTCTTTGCAAATTGAGCATCATAATGATACCTGTGGAAATCCCAGGTTGCTCCTGCGTAGGACGCTAATAACTGAGGAGTGATATTGAGTGATAGGCTTTGAATAGTTAAGTTGTTTTGCATAGTTGCCTTAATTTTTTGGAATATATATCATGTCTTCAATGTTTTCAGCTAGTAAGATTTTGTCTTGATTAAAGTACTGTATATTTGAAGAAACGATTAGGAACGCAGAATTTGATCCTTTTTTTTCTGTAATGTTTTCAATTGTCCATTTAACTTCAAGCTTCGTTGAGGGCAGTAAGGGTTGGTAAATTTTATATTCATTACCACCTCTGACAATTGAATATTCAACATCTAGTGGAATATCCCAAGTATGCCCGATATAGCCATCCTCATCCATCATTTTATTCATATATTGATTTGTTTCAAAAATAAATGTTGGCAATGCAGTAATGTTTTTTGCTCTAGACTGATTGGCTAATGTTTTTTTTGAATTAATTTGTTTATGTCCACTAATAGCTAATTCAAAATATCTGATTGAAGCAAAGCCAATTTCTTCATTAGCAAAATAGGTTATCTCTTTTCCAATCATGTTCTTGACATCTTCAGACATTAAACTCATATTCATTCTTCCAATAATCCTATTGTTTCAATTTCAATCATAAGGCCTTTTCTTATTAATCTTTCACAAACAATGCCAGTCGAAGTTGGAAAAGGATGGCTTAGTAATTTTTTTCTAATTTTATCAGTTTTTGCATAGTTTACTAATCCGTCACTTACAACATAATCTACCGTTCTAACAATATTTTTTAAACTTCCACCACATGCCTTTAATATTTTTTCAGTTTCCTTGAAAATATATTCTGTTTGTTTTTCTATGTCTCCTGGATACAACACATCGCCCGTTGCATAATCAAAAGCAGCGAGTCCTGAAATAAAAATCAAATTATTAGCTTTTATTGCTGGTGAAAAAGTAAGAGCAGGATGCCATTTTTCATAAGGATTTACTATTTCGTTGCTTGCTCTGGATAACGTCAAGTGTACTTGCATTAACTGATCTTCTTGCATGAGATTATTCATAATTATTCCTGTTGAGGCTGGATATGGCACTGAAAAATATTTCTTTCTAATAGAATTTGTTTCTTTGTATTCATGTAAAACATCTTTTCGAATAAATTCTGTTGTATTGACAACATTATTCCAATTAAGTCCTAATTGTTTAATCTCATCATCGATTTCTTGATAAATATTTTCTGCTTGTTTTGCCAATGTTTCAAAATTATTACCAGCTTTAGAAATATACAATAGTTCTCCTGCATCTGATAAATTGTTGTATATAATTTCTATTTCTATAAGAGCTTCTTTTCTTAATAGTCGATTAGACATTATTTGAGTATGTGTAAATTGTTCATTTTGTAAATTTTTTTTTCTTGTCTGATTAATGAGCTTCATCTCACTTGCGGCTTCTGGAGTAATATATTCAATAAAATGCAAGATGCTTTTTGCTTGTGACACTTCTTTGATTGTCTTAATTTTTTTGTATACAATATTTAGCTGTTCCTCTAACGTGCCTGCTGCTGAAACTATATTTTTTTCTTCGATATACCTCGAGGCTGTATGTCCGGACAAAAAAGTGAGTTCTGGAGTATGCATTCCTAAACTAAAACTATATCTGGAAGCATCAAGCCAAGGAAATTTTTTTGGTTCTAATGCATATTGATGCTTATTCATTGATTCAGCCATTTTGGTTTTCGTTTTTCTTTATAGGCATCTAATGCTTCTGTTGCATCAAGAGTTTCTCGATTGATTTTCTGTAGCTCATAGATTTTTTTCATTGATGCAGATAAATCATTGTCTAAAGCATGTGCTATTGATGATTTTAGGTCTTTTGCTGTGAGTGGAGGCACATACGTTACTATATCTTCAGCAATTTCATAACATCGTTTTATTAAATTCTTTTCGGAAGTTATTTCATTTATAAAGCCAAGCTTGAGCGCCTCATCTGCTGATATGGTTGAAGCTGTCATTGCCCATTGGAATGTTTTCGGATAACCAAGAATATCCAGCATTAACTTTAAGCTTCCATCATCAGGCAAAATACCTCTTCGTGCAAAAACCCATGCAAATTTTGATTGTTCATTGGCAATTCTAATATCACATGCAGCTGCAAGACCTATGCCTGAGCCAACTGCTGCACCATTTATACCTCCAATAATTGGTTTTTGTATATTTCTCATGAGATAGGTAACTGCCCGTATATCAGAAATATGTTCTGGCAAGTCATTAATAATAATTGGATCTTCTGGTTCTAAAGCCTTACCATCTTTAACCATTTTTTTTATATTGCCACCACCACAAAATACATCACCAACAGCAGAAAAAATAATTACTCGAACGTCATCATTTTTATTGTATTCTATAAGCGAATTGATAATTTCTTGATTCATATCAAAGTTGACAGCATTTTTATTCGCTGGGTCATTAATTAGTATTTCAGCTATGCCGATATCGTTAATATGTGATTTGATATATTTATTTTCTTTCATGAGTTCATTTTATCGAAAAATTATTAATTAAATATGTTTTTTTCTTCTAATTCTTCTATTTCTTTGTCGGAGAGATCCAGTACATTTGATAGAATTTCATGTGTGTGTTCACCTAATAATGGTGCTGGTTCTAACGATGATTTTAAATCATCGATATGCCAGGGTACACCAGGATGTTTGACTTTCCCTCCAGTTGGATGAATAGTTTCGATAATAAATTCTCTATGAAGTAATTGAGGATCGGACAATAAGTCATCTGGTTGTAAAATTGGACCTGACTTAACTCCTTCTTTTTGTAATATTGATGTTAATTCAAGGTTAGTGAATTGTTGTGTCCAGGATGCAATAATATTTTCTAATTCATCTTCATTTTCTTTTCGATCCTTTTTGCTTGAGAATTTATTGGAATTGAGCAATTCATTATCAATGCATCCTTTCAATTGTTCCCATTCTTGATCAGAGGTTATTGAAATTGCAATCCAACGATCATAGCCTTTCGTAGGGAAAAAGCCATGCGGTGCGTACCGATTGTTTCTGTTACCTATTCTATTATGCTGAGCATTATTTAACGTTGTATCAATAATAGCATTTGGAATTAAAGTGAGCATTGGCTCAAACATTGATCCATCTATATATTGCCCTACACCTGTTAATCGAGCATCGATGAGCGATCCCATAATTGCAAAAACGCCATATGAACCTGCCAATGGATCGGGCATAACTGCCCCTAATATTCTAGGCATACCATCTTGATATCCAGTCAGTTCTGCTACTCCACTAAATAAATTGATAGCACTATGTAATCCACCATGACTTGCCATTGGTCCACTTCTACCAAACGCACCAAGTGATAATTGTACAATTTTAGGATTTAATTCTCGAATAGTCTCTTTTGAAAGACCTAGTTTGCTCATAACACCTGTTTTGAAGTTATCTACAACTACATCAGCAGTTTTAATAATTTCTTTTGCAAGTTCTCTTGCTTCTTCTTTTTCTAGATCGAGTTGGATGCTTTTTTTACCTTCATTTAATAAATTAAAGTGACCACTATTATTGTAGTGGTCCTCATTTTTTGCAAAAGGTGCGGTTACACGAGTAGTCATATGTTTGCTAGTTTCAAATAGAATAACTTCTGCACCCATACGGGATAGCCATTGCGTTGCAAATGGCAGTGCAACAACTTGTCCAAAGTCAGCTATCCTGATGCCTTGCAAGGGAAGAGTTGTTTTTTTTGCTTGCATTGAATTAAGCATAAGAGGGCTTCTTTTAGATAACCATTTGAGATCATTATTAGATTGAACTGGGTTTATTGAGTGAATTTCAATAGGTGTTTTATCTAATTTCATTTGCGGTCCAGGCATACTGAATTCCTTATTGTTAATATTGAGATTTAAAATACTTTCTCGTTGTTTAACATGTTCAGAATTTAACATATCGCGAATACTGTAATATGCAAAAAATGGTAGGCCATTTTTATCAGCTAATTGAATAATCTCTTTTCCTGATAATTCCATGGTCCAATTGATAATTAATTGCCTTAATGCATCCCAGTTTGCTGTTCTGTCATACACATTTGCAAAAACTTCAGATTCTGCCCAATCTGGATTATCCATCATAGTTTTTAATTTTTCCCATTGATGATCCCATGGTGCAGCAATTGCAACATATCCATCTTTACAAGGAACATAATAATTTGGCATTCTTGCTAATGATGTTGGCAATCTTCCAATAAGCAATTCTCCATATGCCCAGGCAGTTAAATCCCTTTGCTCGTAAGAGGTAACTGCTTCTTGTATACTGACATCAACATGATGGCCATTGCCACTATTTATTCTTTCAAATAATGCTAAAATTGTTGCATCGGCCCCCACAATACCAGCAATAGACTCAGCAATATTTGTATTTGGATGTAATGGCGGCTCATTTTCTTGGTCAGTTACAACATCGGGCACGCCAGGAGAAGCATATGCCATTCCGCTCATAGCATATACAATTAATTCATCAGCAAAAAATTCTGAGTAAGGTCCATCTAAACCAAATGGAGTAATTGTAGTAAATACCAATTTCTTAAATTTTGTTTTTACTGAATCGGGAGTTAGCCCTATTTTCACTAAATCAGGAAATGAAAAATCCGTAATTAAGATATCAACTGTATCTAGAATATCCAATAATTTACCAAAGTCGTTCTTGTCATAAACATCAAGAGTAATTGATCGTTTATTTGTACTAGAGTAAATGAAAGCTCCACTAAATTTTACATTTTCTTGATTGTTTGGGAACGGCCCAATTTTTCTTAATGGATGACCATCCTTACTCTCAACAATAACAACATCTGCACCATAATCAGCAAATTGTTTTGCTGCAATTGCGCCACTGAATCCTTTTGTAAGTTCAAGAACACGTATGCCCTCTAGTGTAGTTTTGTTATTCATTTTTTTCCTTATCAGGTAATAAGGCAGATTTTGACCAACTTCTTGGATCTCTTAATGGCCATGAGTCATTTTCTACTTGGTTTAAAAAATTTTCAATCATTTGATTAAATAGTTCTGGTTCTTCTAGATTTACTGTATGTCCAGTGTTAGGCACAATGAATAATCCAGACGTCGGAATGCATCTTTTCATAAATATTGATGGTTCAAGACAAGGCTCATCCTCATCGCCAGTAATAATTAATGTAGGCACATTAATTCCTTTCATTTCTTTTTCTAAAGAAAGAATTGAAGGGCGGTTTCTTTGGACTCCTAACATTGTATTGGCATGTCCTAAAGATGAAGAATTTTGAAAAAGCTTCTTAAATACTTCCCAAGCTTTTCGATTTTTATTTTGCAGTTGCACTCTTGTTGCACTTACAGTATAAACATCTCCAAATTCTTTAATGCCTTCTTTAAGAATGCGATTTGCGACTTGCTCAGCATCTTTTTCAAAAGCACTGCGATCTTTAGTGCTGCCATACCCAACGCCTGCAACTGTTATCGAGAAACATCTTTGAGGGAACTGGATCCCGAACAATAATGTGGCATAACCACCCATAGATAGTCCTACAATGTGCGCTTTTTCAATATTTAATTCGTCTAATATCGACAGAATGTCTTGTACGGCAAATTCTTGTGAATAACTTTTTTCTGATTTAGGTATATCAGATGGGGGATATCCACGAGCATTATATGTAATTACTTGATATTTTTTAGAAAAATATTCAACTTGACTTTGCCAACTCGTATGCTCGCCAGCAAATTCATGTACAAATATTAAAGGAACACCTGAACCAGAAACCTCGTAATATAATTGCACGTCATTATTTGTTAATGGCATTAAATATTATTCTCCGCATTTTTCAGTATGAATTATTTATTCCCGAATGTTTCGATAATGCTATCATAATATTTGAGATTAACTTCATGCTCAACACCGTGTCTTGGAGAAAAGAAAATAACTCTGTCTAAAATTCCATCATATCTGCCTACCTGATCTCGAACATCTTGAGGAGTGCCATATAAGCAACATGAATCTAGCATTTCATCACTAATTGCATCAGCTACATTTTCTAAATCACCTGTACGAAATGCTTCTCTGACTTCAATTTTTTCTTTTTCCCATCCTCCAGCATCAAAAATATTATCAAATGCTTTTGGTGATAAATAAAATCCAAGATTTTTTGCTGCATCACGCCTTGCAATTGCTTTATCTTTATGAATTGCTGTAATTACATCACTAGAAAAATTAAATTCGTTTCTTTCTCTAGATCTTTCTTTTAACCCTTCATTAATGAGTGGTAAAACTGAATTGTTTAGATGTTGCATGCTATTGATCGGATGGCCGATTAAACCATCTGCAACACGACCTGCCACTTTTAATGAAAATTTATTAACCGCAGCTAGATATATAGGCAATGAATGATTGCAAACAATTCCCCTAGAACCTCTTAGTTGGAAAAATTTTTTTTCCCAAACTACTGGTTCTCCATTTAATGACATGACATGTTTAATTAATTCAATAAATTCTTGCACTCTTGGTGCAGGGTGTTCGGCTTGATCCCCAAAAATACCGAAAAAACGATTTAACTGTGGTTTTACTCCTGAACCAATACCAAACATGCATCTACCACCAGATAATTCTTGAAGGTCTATCATACTTGCGATATGAGCTATTGGATTCATCAATGGCTGCACAACGACAGCAGTCCCAAGCTTGATTGATTTAGTTGCCTGAGCAAAAGCTGCTAATCTTACATATCCTTGCGGCCCACTTGCCCAAGCACTTTCAAATCCTGCTGCTTCAGCTTCTTGTACTATTTTCAACCCTTCATTAATAGGTATTTCTAATGGGGCTATTCCATATTGCGGCATAAATTTCTCCTTAATTGTCATTGAATAAAGATAGCTTGATTATCTACACATTGTACATTATTGAAATGCAGGAATAATTTCTTTTCCAAATTTTTTCATTGATTCTTGCACTTTTGCTTGATCCATATCACCCCAGTCGAAACAAGCCATTAATGAGCGGATATCTTTTTTATCAAGTTCGTCAATTTTTTCTTTTACAGTCTTTACTGATCCATAAATAACTCCTCTTTGCAGATAATCAGCAACCCCTTCATCTGGAGTAAAAACTGGAGAGCTCCATTTTTGTGAATCATGACCTTTGGCTTTTTCTTCTTGATCGCTTGTCTCAGGATTAAATTTTGCACGAGTAGTTAGTAGGTGTTTGCGTAATCTATGCGTGGGTTCTTGAACATTTTCATATGCCTCTTCATCAGTCTCTGCTACATGAATGCTTCGCTGTAAAGTTGAAACATTCAAATTATTCTGAATAATTTGCTCAGAATGACCAGCATTTTCCATTTGCTCTTTATAGAAATTCAATCTTTCTACTGCTATTTCTATTCCCATTCTTGGAAGCATAATTGGGCAATTATTAATAGCAGCCCATGCTAAAGTATCGTTAGATGAACCGGACATTTGGATTAAAGGGTGTGGTGTTTGCACTGGTTTTGGTCGTACGCCAGGTATAGAAAGCTTGAAAAAATTACCATTATAATCTAGTGGCTGACCATTTGCTTGCCATGCTTTTTTCATGTAATCAATTCCTTCAAACATGCGCTCCCTATGTTCAGTATCGTCTCCATCGACACCGAATGCTACGTATTCAAATTCATTAAATTTTGAACCTCGGCCAATACCAACGGTCAGCCTTCCATTTAAAAGATTGTCTAACAAGCTTGTTTGAAGAAGAATACGAGTAGGGTGATGAATAGCCATTTGTAAAATAGCAAAACCTATACGTATTTTCTTTGTTCTTTGTGCAAGTGCTGCAGCTAATGGTATAGGATCTCCATATGCGTCTTCTCCAGTAAAGTTATGCTCAGTTAGCCAAGCACATTCAAATCCAAGATTTTCTGCTAATTCAATACAGTCAAATTGCTGATTAATGACTCTATGATCTTCTTCTGGAGATGGACTTAATGGCAAATGAAATGTTCCAAACTGCATTATTTTTTCCTTTCAGATAGTTCGAATGTTAACAGTTTGATGATATGTTGTCTGTTGAATTTATGCAAGTAAAACTGTTCCAACAATGACTTCTTCTTTATTATCTTTTTCTACCCATACTCTTAGTGATTTTTTATCTATTATTGAATAGAAAGCATTAATTTGCTCACCAGCCCAAACAGGCCTAACAAATTTTAAGCTCATCTTGCCACCTTGAGTAAATTTATTCTCAAAATCTTTTGCAAGCAATCTTGTTAATAAGCCAAATCCAAATGCTCCTTGAGCTAGCGGACCTGGATTTCCTTGTTTTTTTGCTAATTCAACATTTGTATGACCAT
>CETH01177378.1_pt1 | contig 18079 bp, 18 predicted proteins | sample 361461 | NCBI WGS metagenome assembly CETH01 (sample SAMEA2622695, study PRJEB7988) | marine metagenome | isolation source: saline water (ENVO:00002010), including
GTAATTGAAAATCTTAAAAAAAATAAAAAACTAGCTTGGAAAAAACCAGCTAAGTTTGATCCTAAATATTTAAAAATTACTCACAATTCAAACTATATAAATGAAGTAGAAAAATCTTTTCCCAAAAAAGGTTTATTTTTTTTAGATGGTGACACTATAGTATCTCCCGGAAGCAAAAAAGCTGCCTCAGATGCTGTTGGGTCAATTATTACAGCTATAGACAGTGTACAAAATAAAGAATTCAAAAATGCTTTTTGTGCAGTTCGTCCTCCAGGACACCACGCTGAAAAAAATAAAGCAATGGGGTTTTGTATTTATAATAATGTAGCTGTAGGTGCTTATTATCTTATTGAAAAATACAAACTAGAAAGAATTGCAATAATTGATTTTGATGTTCATCACGGAAACGGAACTCAAGATATTTTTTACGAAAATCAAAAAGTTTTATACATATCAACCCATCAATATCCTTTTTATCCTGGAAGTGGCTCAAATAATGAAAAAGGTAAACACAATAATGTTTTGAATATACCTTTGCCTGCTGGAACAAATTCTGAAGAATATCTCAACGCTTTTGAACATGTTTTAAAAAAAGTTAACGCATTTAGACCGGAGTTTGTGCTATTTTCTGCAGGATTTGATGCTCACGAGAATGATCCTCTTGCACAATTTAAATTAAAATCAAAAGATTTTTACGACATTACAAAAAGAACATTGAAAATTTTAGATAAAACTAGCAACAGTAAAGTGGTGTCTATTCTAGAAGGTGGTTATGATTTAAATGCACTTAAAGAAAGCACAGAAATGCACTTAAAAGCTTTAATGGAAAATAATTAGATTATTGTAAAATTCTCTTTTGATCAGGAACTTCGTATAAACTAAAGTTCGTTATATCGTTTAAAATATTCGCCATTTCATCTAATTCAGCTATTTCTAATAATTTTTGTTTTTCTTCAACTGATATTGGGGATATCATAGCCAAAGTATAAATTTGATTAGGAACACTTAACTTAGATAATTCATCCCAATTAATTAGGATTCCTTGTTTTTTAAAAAAATTTTTAGAATTATTTATAACCTTACTTAATAATTCGTTATTAATTTTGATTTTTTTTACATTGATATCATTTTTAAAGAAATCATATTTTACTTCAAATTCTCTATATGGTTCTCCAGTTTGGATTTCTTTATCTATTTTAAATCTGGTAACCCCTTTTAGATTAATTAAAATTCTACCATCTGAGGTTCTACTATGTTCATCAATTTTTCCAAGACAGCCAATTTTATACACCTCTCCGTCTTTTTCTTTTGATTGTATCATCCCTAAAAATTTGTCATTCTTTAAAATATCATCAACCATTTTTAAATATCTTTTCTCAAAAATATTTAAAGGCAAATTTGTATCCGGGAAAAAGATGACGCCTCTTAAAGGAAATATTGGTATTTTATTGGGAAGGTTCATAATATTTGCTAATATTTCACTTTGTCTAAGTAAAGTCCATAGGGGGGTGCGGGAGAGCCGCACATAGACCTATTTTTTGATAAAAAAGCTTTTTTAAAATCTTCTAAATTCCATTTTCCCTCTCCGAGATATTTTAATGATCCAACCATCGATCTTACTTGTTGTTGTAAAAATGACTTAGATACAAACGTTATGATAATTTTGTTTTTCTCTTTTTTGATAGTCGCCCTTTTAATGGTTCTAATAGGAGATTTAGCTTCACAAGATGATGCCCTGAATGTTGAGAAATCATGTGTACCCCTTAATAATTTAGCTCCTCTTTTCATAATTTTTACATCAAGTTTTTTTTTAATATGCCAAGCCTTGTTTTTCTCCAAAATAAGAGATGGGATTCTATTTACAATAAAATACTTATAAATTCTTTGAGTAGCATCATGCCTAGCGTGAAAATTGTTAGATTTTTTTCTGATTTCTAAAATAACCACTGAATATTTACTTAAAAAAAAATTTGCAGAATTTAAAAAAATACCAATATCATTTATTTTTTTTTTAGTTTTAAAGTGCGCTGATTGTTCATTTGCATGAACGCCTTTATCTGTTCGTCCAGAACCTATAACTCTTATTTTATTTTTTAAAATCTTAGATAAAACCTTTTCTAAAACTTCTTGGACTGAAATACCATTTTTTTGAATTTGCCACCCAACAAAATTTGTGCCTAGATATTCGACTTTTATTTGATAAGTAAACATTAAAATATCTTTTCGCCTTGGTCTATTTTATTTCCAAGTAAAAATTGTTCTATTAACTGTTTATTTTTCCCTTCTTTTTGAATTTCTAGAATTTTTATTGCTTGATTTTTACAGGCAACCGTAAGTTTGTCATCTATAGTTTTTCCTACATCACCATTTTTATCTACTATTTTGGCTTTCCATACTTTATATCTGTTATTTTTGTATTCAAACCAAGCTCCAGGATTTGGATTTAATCCATTAATTTTAGCTAAAACTTTTTTTGCTTCTTCGCTCCATTTAATTTGCCCATCATCTTTGGTGATTTTTTTTGCATATGTAGCCTCTTCGTGGTTCTGTTCATTAAATTTTGCCTCTCCATTTTTTATTTTTGTTAAAGCTTTAACAATAGATTTTGCCCCCAAGTTAGAAAGGACTTTTGATAAAGTAAGACTATCTATATTTTCATTTATTTTTATTTTATCTTGATGCATAACAGGTCCTGCATCTAATTTTTCTACTATTTTCATAATGCTTATTCCAGTTTCTTTATCAAGATTCATGATTGATCTTTGTATAGGTGCTGCACCCCTCCATCTTGGTAAAAGTGATGCATGAATATTTAGAAATCCATATTTTGGTATTTCCAAAAATCTTTTTGGTATTATTTTTCCATACGCAACTACAATTACAATATCTGGTTTTATTTTTTTAAAAAAATTATACTCTTCATTGCAATCAAGTATTGGTGGTGTTCTAATATTTAATAATTTTTTTTGTGCAAAAACTTCAACGGGTGAAGGAATAACCTTTTGGCCACGATGTGCTTTACTGGGTGGCTGGGAATATACTGCCAAAACCTCATGTTCAGAGTTTACTAAAGAGTCTAACGTTGGTAATGAGAACTGAGGTGTTCCCATAAAAACAATTTTTTGTGACATTAAATTTTTGAAATTAAACTACTATTCTTTCTAATTCTTTTTTATTTTTTGAAAGCTTCTTTATTATAATATTTTTTTTTAGCTTTGATAGATAATCTATAAATAAAACTCCATTAAGATGATCAATTTCATGTTGAATACACGTAGCAAGTAAACCTTCTGCTTTAATTTCTTTTTCTGCACCGTGATAATCTAAATATTTAACATTACATTTTTCTGGCCTATCAATATTTGCAAATTGATTTGGTATTGACAAACACCCTTCTTCATAAGTTGTGTTTATTTTCGACTTCCATGTAATCTCGGGATTGGCAAAAAACATAGGCTCTTTTTTATTATCTTCCTTTGAAATATCTATGACTATAACTCTTTTAGGAACGCCAATTTGTATTGCAGCTAATCCAATTCCTGGTGCATTGTACATAGTTTCTAACATATCATTCATTAAAATTTTTATCTCTTTATCAACCTCTTTAACCTGATCAGATTTTTTTCGTAATATAGGATCGGGCACAGTTAAAATTCTCCTTACAGTCATTTAATTCTTATATATTAATTAAACTCTTAAAGGTAGGGTGAGATTTAAAATTTTATTTCTAACTTTTTTTATTTTTGCCTTGTTTAAAAGATTTACAATAAAGTATAGCGTCTCGGGATCTAGGGTTTCTAAATCATCGCTTCCTATTATCTCTGTAAGTTTGAGCATCAACATTCCTATTTCCTCTTTTTCAATTAAAGTACTTAGGTTGGGTGGAACAGTTAAATTTGAAGGCTTAGACCAACTATTTGGGCCTTTAGGTATATCAAAACCATCTGAAGATAAAGTTTCTAGGACAATGGCATCTTTAATTGAAAAGAAGTATTTTTTATTTTTGCTTATTTTCTTATAAATATTCTTCAAATCTTTATTTATTTTTTCTTTATCTGGATTTTCTTCTGTAAAAAGCTTTATAACTTTTGAGCGGTGTAAAACTTTATCATCATATTTGATTTTTCCTAATTCTTTATTTTTTTCTAAAATTATATTTTTTTTGACTATTTTTTTTTGATTATCTGGTACATTATTAGGATCTATAGATTTTAAATTTTCACTCAAATATTCAGTATAAATATTTCCTAGCTTATCTTTATCAAATAAATCTTTTAATAAAAAAAGTAAGGTTAATTTACTCTCTACACTATCTGATAATAATATCTTTTGATATATTAAAGCCCTTGCTTCATATCCGGTCAGACTAAGATGTGCGGTCTCTGCATTTATTAACTGATTAATATTAAATGGTACTGAAAGATAAATTTCGAAAATTTTACTTTTATCAAAAGTACCTTCGTGAGCAGCAATTTCATATTGGTTGATTATCTTTGGATCTTCTAATTTGTCAGTAGAAATTAAGTTTGAGGCAGTTAAATATTTCCAAATATTTTTATCGGTTTTTTGATTTGGTTCATATTTAAAATTCTCAACAGTAATTGACGAAAGGTAAAAGTACAAAAGATTTTTATCGGAAATTTTATTGTCTGGTTTATCATTAATCTCAAGTAAAAATAAAATCTTATTATTGAAGAACTTGTCTGATCGACCTTCCTCCCTTAGCAGATCAAAATTCAACTGGGCTTGTTCTTTTTTTTTATTCAGGATAAGACAATAAATTCTAAATCTGTCTAAATAATTATCTTTAATTTCTTTATTTATTAGATTTGCCTTTTCACAACTTTTAGAAATATTTCCTGAGGCAATATAATAATCAACCAAATACTTAATCAGAGTTGATTTTCCTGAAAATTCTAAATTAATATTTAAAAATTCTTCAATAAGTTCAATTTTATTATTATTAATTAACCATTTTAATTTTAAGTTTAAAAATTCATCTTTTGTTAAATTTTTCTCTGGAGGAAAAGAATATGTAAAAATAGTGTCAATAAAAAGTTTTTCAGAAAAATCTGAAAGCGGAATTTTAGTTATTCTTTTAAATGTATCTTTCACTAATGCACCATCAGTATTTGACCACATTGCTAGACTTAAATCATTTTTTCCGGGATCATAAAGGCCCGATAAATCGATTTGATCATTATTGCTATTTTTATCTTCTGTAATTTTAATTGCTCCTAAATTTTTATCCTCTTTGGAGTAATCAATTTTAGAATTATTAATACTTTCAGTATTATCCTCAGTTTGTTTAGTTTGGTTATTTTGTTTTTTCCAAATATCAATGCTTTCATCGCAAAATGCATTTGTCCAAAAAAAAATGGAAAAAACTAAAAAAACTGAAATTTTGTTAACGAAGTTTGATAATTTTATTTGTGACATCTTCGTTTATTTCATTCTGTGGTGATGGAAAATTAATCTTGTCTATAAAGAAAAATACAAAAAATATTAACAAAAGTAATAATATTGATCTTATAATTACTTTAACAGTGGATACTCCGCTTTTTGATCTTTGTAATCTTGATTGCATAGTAAATAAAATATATTTAAACTTAAGAATTAAGACAAATTTGTGATAAATCAAATTGAAATTTTGTGTATAAAGTGAAAAAAAACCTTGTATTAACCGGAATGATGGGCTCAGGCAAATCAACTATTGGTAAAAACCTATCAAAAAATCTAAAAATGGACTTTGCTGATACTGATAATATTATAGAACAAAAACTTTCTCTTCCCGTATCTAAAATCTTTGAAATTAAAGGTGAAGAATTCTTCCGCATGATGGAAGAAAAAGAAATTCAAGAATTAATTAATAAAACAAATATTATTATTGCATTAGGTGGCGGGACCTTTATGAACAAAATAATTAGGGAGAAAATTAAAAGAAATGCTGTCTCGATATGGTTAGATTTAGATATTTCTGAGCTTTATAAAAGAACTAAAATTAACAAAAAAAGACCTCTTTTGATTGATATGTCCGAAGATGATTTAAAAAAGCTTTATGATAAGAGAAAAAAAATTTATTCGTTAGCTGATTTTAAAATTGATTGTAATAATAAAAATAAAGATGAAATAACAGAAGAAATTAAAGAATTTTATAAAAATGCATATAATTAAAGTAAAAAATAAAAATACAAACTATCCAATAATAATTGGAAACGGAGTTTTGAAATTACTAAAAAAGAAAATAAAATCTACTTGCCCAAAAGCCAGTAAGATAGCTTTAATATTAGATAAAAATGTACCTAATCTTTATAAAAGAAAAATAAAAAAAATTATAAAAAATTATAGTGTTTATACCCAAGAATACCTACCAAAAGAAAATTTAAAAACATTTAATCATGTAAATTTTCTTGTTGAAAAATTAATAGAAAAAAAATTTAATCGAAATGATGTTGTAATGGCAGTAGGTGGGGGGATAATTGGTGACTTCGCAGGATTTGTTGCCAGCATTTTGAAAAGGGGTATAAACTTTATAAACTTACCAACTACTTTGTTGGCGCAGGTAGATTCGTCAATTGGAGGTAAGACTGGGATAAATTCTAAAATAGGAAAAAATCTTATAGGCTCTTTTTATCAACCAAAGTTAGTAATCTCTGATCTTTCATTTTTAAAATCGTTAAATAAAAGAGAATTTATTTGTGGTTTTGGAGAGGTCTTAAAATATTCTTTAATAAGAGACAAAAAATTTTTCAAATTCATTAAAAAAAATGCCCGAATAATTTTGGAGGGGAAAAATATTAATATCTTAAAAGAAACTATAATAAGAAGTTGTCATAATAAAATTTATTTTGTTACAGCTGATGAAAAAGAATCTGGAAAAAGGATGCTTTTAAATTTTGGCCACACTTTTGCTCACGGTATCGAAGGAGCAAATAATTTTTCCAGAAAAATTAATCATGGTGAAGCAGTACTTATGGGCATGCATCTGGCAACGAAACTATCGGTAAGGAAAAGATTTTGTTCTTTAAAAACTTTAGATCAAATTGAACAAATTTACAAAGCAAATAAATTACCATCTGATCTTAATAGGTTTTTTAAAAAAAAAGAATTGTCCAAAATTGGAAGATACATGGTTAACGATAAAAAAAATAACGATAATAAAATTAGCTTAATTCTTCTCAATAAGATTGGAAAGACAACAACGCCAGGAAATGTTAAAATGTCTCTAAATCAAATTAATGATTTCTTAAAAAAATCAGTTAATTTTTAATTCGAGAGCATGGATTTTCTCTTTTATTTCATCTTTTAAAATATTCATAACTCTCTGATGTGCCTGTACTTTATTTAAAGATTTAAGTTGTTCAGATTCGATGATTATTTTTAAGTGAAATTTATCTTTTTTAAAAGACTTGTGATTAATATGTTTAAATGAATTATCAATTATTTCCAATTTGCTAACTTCTAAATTATCTTTTATTTTTTTTTGAATAAGTTGTATAAAGCTTTTCATTAAATAAATATTTGACTATATTAATATTTAATTATAATGAAAAATATTTGTGATTGGAAGAACTGTAATGAAATTGGCAGATATAAAGCTCCGGTAGAAAAAGATAATAGCAGGAAATTTAGATATCTGTGCCTTGAACATATAAAGATTTTTAATAAAAAATGGAATTATTTTTCCGATATGAATGAAGAACAAATAGAGTATTTCATTAAATCTGATCTTACATGGCATAAACCTACGAGAAAATTTAGTTCTCCAGAAAATTTTTTTAAGATTCTGTGGAACAATGCTCTAGAGGATAAGATTAATATTTTTGAGAATTCAGAATTTAAAGACTTTAAAAAATCAAGATTAACTGAGAAAGATCGCCATGCATTTGAGGTTCTAGGTCTGGATTATGAGACAAAGTGGCCAGATATACAAAAAAAATTTAAAGGACTTGTAAAGAAATATCATCCTGATAAAAATCATGGGAGTAAAAAATATGAAGATTTATTAAAAAAAATTACTTTGGCTTATAGCCAACTTAAAATAGCGATTAATAAAAAAAATGACTACAAACTTTGATAATCAAAAACCAGACATAAAGATCTCTGTAAGGCAAACTTTCAATCTAAATACTGATATGGAAGTCGATGGGTTTTCAAAAAAAAACGAATATGTGCCTGAAATTGATAGTGATTATAAATTTGACAGAGATACGACTCTTGCAATTCTCTCTGGATTTTCCTTTAACAAAAGAGTCTTAGTTCAAGGATATCACGGAACCGGAAAATCAACTCATATTGAACAAGTAGCTGCAAGACTTAATTGGCCATGTATTAGAGTAAACCTTGATAGCCATATCAGTCGTATAGACTTAATAGGTAAAGATTCTATTGTTGTAAAGGATGGAAAACAAGTTACCGAATTCAAAGAAGGAATTTTACCTTGGTCAATTCAAAACCCTGTGGCCTTGGTTTTCGATGAATATGATGCTGGGAGGCCAGACGTTATGTTTGTAATTCAAAGAATACTTGAAAGTGATGGAAAATTTACACTATTAGATAAGAACAAAATCATAAATCAAAATCAATTTTTTAGAATGTTTGCAACTACTAATACAGTAGGCTTGGGAGATACAACTGGCCTTTATCACGGTACTCAACAAATTAACCAAGGACAGATGGATAGATGGAATATAGTTACTACACTTAATTATTTAAAATTTGAAAAAGAATTAGAAATTGTTTTGGCAAAAAATAAGCATCTAAACAATAAAGAAGGTAAAGATAAAGTGTCTAATATGATTAAAGTTGCAGAATTAACTAGAAATGGTTTTGTAAATGGAGATATTTCAACTGTGATGAGCCCACGTACTGTTATTCATTGGGCAGAGAACTCAAAAATCTTTAAAGATACCGGTTATGCATTTAGAGTTACTTTTTTAAATAAGTGTGATGAATTAGAAAGAAAAATTATATCAGAATATTATCAAAGATGTTTTGGTGAGGACTTGCCAGAGTCATCTGTTAATGTAAAAATTTCCTGAAATGGAAAAAAAAGATATTCATCTTGAAAATTTCAAGCAAGCACTTACTTCTACTATAAAATCTATATCAGAAATCAGTGATTGTAATATTTCATTTGGTCAACAAAATAAAAAAGATACTAAAAGTGCTAATTTACCAGAAATTAATAAACTAGAAAAACTACAAGATTATTTCATATTACGTGCCTTAGCGGACTCTGAAGCCCTTAGATTAAAATATAGTAGTATAGATATTTTTAATGCATTTAGACCAAGGGGTGATAATGCGAGAAAACTCTATGAAATAGCTGAAAAAATAAGGTATGAAAAAATTGGTTCAGACAAATTTAAAGGAATAAAAAAAAATTTATCTCAAAATCTCAAAGAAAAAAAAAACAAAATTAACTTTATTGAAAACACATTTGAAAATTACTTTAGAAATCTAATTTTTGAAACAAAGGAAACTAAGGTTTCAGATGTAAAAATTAAAAAATTCAAAAAAAATTTGGATATTAATTTTAAGAAGAACTCTGAATATTTAAAAGAAAATATACTAAATCAAAATAAATTTAATCAAGTTGTTTCCCAAATAATTACAAAAATGAATATTGAGGAAAAAGAAATACTCGAAGATGTTGCAGAACAGGAAAAAGAGAAAGAGCCTGTGAATAATGATCAAAATCATGAAAATAAAAGTAAACTTCAAGATAAAAAGGAAAATAATGAATTTTTAGATGTTGATATTTCTAATATAGATGAATTATCTGAAAAAAATAATGATGATGAAAAGGTTGATCAAATTGATAGTTTAGATGGAAGTACTGACAAAAAGCTAAAAACTTTACTTTCTAACTCTACAAAAAAATACAAAATATATACTGAAGAATTTGATGAGATCGTTAAAGCTGAAAATCTTGAAACCGAAGAGGAGCTTGCAAGATTAAGAGCGTCTCTTGATCAACAATTGATGCAGTTAAAAAACTTTGTTGCAAAACTAGCAAATAAGTTACAAAGAAAATTATTAGCTAAGCAAAATAGATCTTGGGATTTTGATTTAGAGGAAGGTATATTAGATACATCAAAATTGACCCGAGTAATCATGGATCCTTTAAACTCTCTTTCTTTTAAAAAGGAAAAAGAAACAGATTTCAAAGATACTTTAGTAACTATCTTGATTGATAATTCTGGTTCTATGAGAGGTAAACCAATTTCTGTAGCAGCAATTTGTGCTGACATACTTTCAAGAACATTAGAGCGTTGTTCTGTCAAAGTAGAAATTTTAGGATTTACTACTAAACATTGGAAAGGAGGATCGAGTAGAGAAAAATGGACAAATAATAATAAACCAAAATTTCCAGGAAGACTTAATGATTTAAGACATATAATTTATAAATCAGCTGATACACCATGGAGACAAACAAAAAAAAATATGGGATTAATGCTAAAGGAAGGTCTTTTGAAAGAAAACATAGATGGAGAGGCGTTAAGATGGGCTTTTAATAAAATGAAAAAAAGAAAAGAAGAAAGAAAAATTTTAATGGTTATATCTGATGGTGCTCCAGTAGATGACTCTACTCTTTCTACAAATTTAAGTGACTATCTTGAGAACGATTTAAAAAATACTGTAAAAGCTATTGAACAACTTTCTCCAATCGAAATTTTAGCTATTGGAATAGGGCATGACGTGACCAGATATTATAAAAAGGCTGTGAAAATTACTGATGTCCAAGATCTTGGTGATGCAATGATAAACCAATTAACAGATCTTTTCTCCGAAAAAACTTTTCATTAGTCTGTTATACGGAAGAGTGCTTAACGATATATTTGTGTGAAGTATCTTTTAATAATGACATTAACATTCTAAATGGAATTAACAAAATTAAAGCCATAATCAATTTTACACATAAATCTCCAAATGCTAACGTTAACCAATTTAAATCTGTACCTAAAAAAGAAATTGAAAAAAATAAAAAAGTATCAATTGTAGATCCAACACTTGATGAAACGATTGGCGCTATAAACCACATTTTTCTTCTAAGTTTATCAAAAATTTGTACATCAAAAAGTTGTGCTACTAAAAAAGCTGTACCTGAACCAATTGCTATTCTTATTGAAATCAAATCTGAAAATGTTGTAGAAAATACAAGAGTTAAAAAAACTCCTAAAAAAAACCCCATATAAACAATTTTTCTTGCTAAAATTTTTCCATATTTTCTATTAGATAAGTCGGTAATAAGAAAAGTTACTGGATAAGTAAAAGCACCATATGTTAAAAAAGATTCTAAACTAAAAAAATTAACTGGAAATTGTACAAAATAGTTTGAAGCAACAATAAAAGTTGCCATAAAAATTGCTAGAACTAAAAAGGGCTTACGATCTGATCTTACCATTTAAGCACTTTTTAAAATTATTTCAGTTTTTATTTTTTTTGCCTTTTTTGAAAGTTTAAAAGATTTTGTAGTCTTGAGAAATTTATCGATACCACCCTTGAAATCAACAGTTCTTAAAGCGGAATTGGAAACGTTTAACTTTATATTTTTATTTAAAATATCGCTTCTAAATTTTACTTTCTTTATTCCTGGCAAAAATCTTCTTTTCACTTTATTATTGGCATGACTAACCTTATGGCCTGTTAAAGGTTTTTTTCCAGTAAGCTCACATTTTCTACTCATAAAAATATCCTATAGCTATATAATTGGTGAAACTCATATAATCAAGAAAATATATGTAGTTGACAAGGGTAATTTCAAATAATAGTAAATTGCATGGATTTTTTCCTACCTGTCGCACAAGTTCAAATTAGTATTTTGACAATATTAATTTTGAGTTTCATAGTTGGTTTTATATCTGGTTTATTCGGTATCGGCGGGGGTTTTTTAATGACTCCAGTTTTAATATTTCTAGGTATACCTCCTGCATTTGCAGTAGCTAATGAAGCAAACAATATTTTAGGGACATCAGTTTCTGGTGCTTTAACACATTGGTTTAGAAGAACATTGGACTACAAAATGGGTTTGGTCATTGTCATAGGAGGAATGTTTGGAACTTTAGTGGGAATGATTATTTTTGGATTTTTGAAAGATGCAGGAATAGTGAATGTTATAATTTCTTTAGCCTATATTTATATGTTAGTTATGATTGGAACTCTAATGTTTGCAAAAGGTTGGAGAGAGCTTAGCGATTTGAAAAAAAAAATTACAGTTAAAAAAAAAGCACATAATCATTATTGGATTCATGGTTTGCCATTAAGAGTTAGATTTCATAAGTCGAAGCTTTATGAAAGCGCAATAGTTCCAATCATGTTAGGTTTTTTTGTCGGGATATTTTCTTCAATCATGGGAGTGGGTGGTGCCTTTTTAATGGTACCTGCTATGATATATATAATTGGTGTCCCAACAAGATTTGTTCCCGGAACATCTTTGTTTGTAACAATTTTCATTACAGCATTTGTTGTGATTGGACATGCCTTAAGATTCCAAACAATAGATTTTATTTTAGTAAGTATTTTATTAACAGGTTCTATAGTAGGTGTGCATTTAGGTTTAAAGATAGCAGAAAAATTAAATGCTTCGGAATATAAAACTTTATTAGCTATTCTTTTACTTGGTGTAGGAATAATTATGGGAATAGAGCAGTTTGTTTTAGAAAAAGGTACTTTATTTAATTTAAACCAAAATGGGGAAATTAGTAATAGACTCTCTGAATTTATATTGCAATTTTCTCAAAACCATCCCGTGTCTTACGGTTTTCTATCAATTACAATAGTCATATTAGTGGGTGTTACTTTTTCATATGCTAGAGAACTAGTTCACCATATAAGATATGATGTAAATAATAAAAAATATAAATTTTTTGGCTAAACTATTTTATATCAGATCCTATAACTTCTTTAATATTTTTAATACCCTTCTCTTCCAATATGGCTATTAGTTCTCTCTTAATTTCTTTTACAACTGTTGGCCCTTTATAAATCATGCTTGTGTACAGTTGTACTGCTGATGCACCAGCAGCAAATTTTTCGAATGCAGATCTCCCAGATTCAATTCCTCCTACCCCAATAATTGGAATTTTTCCTTTAAGACGACTGTAAAATTTTTTTATAAAAGTCGTAGATATTTTTCTTATTGGTTTTCCAGATAATCCTCCGATTTCATTTTTTTTTTGATCTAAAAGATTTTCCCGATTTCTATCTGAAGTATTAGTTAAAATTAAACCATCAATATTATGCTCCAAAGATAATTTTACAATCTCATCGATAAATAAATCCTCAAGATCTGGAGAAATTTTTAACAAAAAAGACTTTTTAAAATTACTTTTTTTTCTTACATCATTAATTTTTTTAAGTAATTCATCTAGATGTTCTGCTTTATGAAAATCTCTGAGACCTTCGGTATTTGGAGATGAAATATTTATAGTCACATAATCGCCTAAAGGGAAAAAAGTTTTTGCACACTCTAAAAAATCATTTGCCATATTTTTTGCATTTTTATTTGGTCCAATATTGATACCCAATAGACCATTTGGAATATTATTTTCTATTCTTTTTTTTATTACACTAGATCCATCATTATTAAATCCCAGCCTATTTATTAATGCTAGATCTTTTTCTAATCTAAATATCCTTGGTTTCTCATTCCCGTATTGCTCTTTTGGAGTAACTGTGCCAACTTCAACAAAACCAAAACCTATTTTAAACATCTCGTTATAAACTTCGGCGCTCTTATCAAAACCTGCAGCAAGCCCAATAGGGTTTTTAATTTCTTTTCCAAAAAGATTAGTTTTTAAAATCTCTTCATTTTCTACTGAAAATAAATTTTCAGGTAAAAAATTATATTTTAAAGATTTGATGGCTAAATCATGGGCCTTCTCTGGATCTAAGTTAAATATAAAAGGTCTTAGAAAAGAAAACATTAAAGTTATATTCTCAACTTTTTTTCTATTAAATCAATTGTCTCTTTTATCCCAAAAAAACTTATAAAAAAACCCATTCTTGGGCCATTTTCCTCCCCAAAAGTAACCTGATAAATTAATTTGAACCAACTCCTTAAATCATCGCTATAACCGTTTTCTTTGCCAGTAGAATAAATAATAGTTTGAATTTTTTCAGCTTCAGTATTTTGAGGTATTGTTTTTAAAATTTTTATAAGGTTATCCAATGCTTTTTTTTCGTTTTCATTTGGTTTTTTAAATTTCTTATTTGGCTCAACTCTATCTACAAAATAATTTATAGCATAATTTGTTAGCCCGTCTAAAATTTTATGGCTTTTTGGATCTAATTCTTTATGAAATTTTTTAATAAATTTCCACAAAACATCTTTGTTTTTCGCATTACTAGATCCAACTATATTTAGTAACATGGAAAAGGGCATTATAACTTTTTCATTGGGTGGTGAACCATTATGAACGTGCCAAACTGGATTTAAAATTTTTTCATTGGCCTTTTGTTCAGAGTATTTTTCAATTAAAGATAAGTATTCATCTACAGCTTTAGGAACAACTTCTGGATAAAGTTTTTTTGCTCTTTTGGGATTTTGATACATATATAATGATAGGCTTTCTGGTGACGCATATCTTAACCACTCCTCAATTGTTATGCCGTTGCCTTTCGATTTAGATATTTTTTCTCCTTTTTCATCTAAAAACAATTCGTATGCAAAACCATTCGGAGGTCTTTTGCCAAGCACATTGCATATTTTTCCAGATATTATTGCGCTCTCTATCAAATCTTTACCATACATTTCAAAATCAACATCGAAAGTATACCATCTCATAGCCCAATCAACTTTCCATTGTAATTTACAAAAACCATCTAAAACACTAGCTTCAATTTTTTTTCCATTATTATCAAAGATAATTTTTTTATTTTTTTTATTAATCTCTAATACGGGAATTTCTAAAACCTTTCCCGTTTCTGGACAGATTGGTAAAAAGGGACTGTAGGTTTTTCTTCTCTCGGTTCTTAGTGTTGGCAAAACTATATTCATTATATCATCGTACTTTTCTAATATATTCAAAATAGAATTATTAAAAATCCCTTTTTTATAATTTTCTGTAGAACTTTTAAAATTAAATTTAAACTTAAATTTTTTTAAAAATTCTATTAACATTTGATTATTATGTTCTCCAAAGCTTTTATATTTTTTAAATGGATCAGGAATGTCTGTAAGAGGTTTGCCCAAATTGTCATTAAGAATTTTATTATTTGGAATATTTTCTGGAACTTTTCTTAAACCATCAAGATCATCTGAAAAAGTTATTAGTTCAGACTCGATTTTTTGAATATGATTTAAAGCATTAATCATCATTGAAGTTCTGGAGACTTCCCCGAAAGTTCCAATGTGAGGCAAACCACTTGGGCCATAACCCGTTTGAAACGTAATTTTGTTCTTTTTTTTTATTACATCTCTTCTGTCTTTGAGAAGTTTACGTATCTCAACAAATGGCCAAGAGGATGTTGATTTAATTAGATCAGACTCAAGCATAATTAAGGTTTATAATAAGTTGAATTTTATTTCTATTTAAATATTGTCTCGAATTCTATGACATCAAATAAAACCGTTTTTTTTATTGTTGGTATCTTATTGATAATTCTGGGTATCTTTATGATGGTGCCTTATGCTGTCCAATTGATTTACAATGAAAATAGCAATAGTTTTTTTTCTTCTTCTACTATAACAATTTTTATCGGAATATTAATAGTTCTTAGCAGTTTAAAAAAGGAGAGCCAGTTAAATCTTCAACAAGCTTTTCTGTTTTCTACACTGGCTTGGTTGAGTATGGCTTTGTTTGGAAGTTTACCTTTTATTTTATCAAATTTAAATCTTTCCATAAGTGAAGCTTTTTTTGAAAGTATGTCCGGCATTACCACTACTGGTTCTACAGTAATATTGGATTTGGATTCTACTCCTAAAAGTATTCTTTTATGGAGAGCAATTATGCAATGGCTTGGTGGAATAGGTATAATTGTTATGGCAACAACAATCCTGCCGTTACTTAAAGTAGGAGGAATGCAAGTATTTAAGACGGATACTTCTAGTGAAGAAAAGATATTGCCAAAAACCATCGAGGTAGCATTTGTAATAATTTCAATCTATACAACTTTAACCTTAGCATGTGGTTTTTTTTACTGGGTGCAAGGCATGAGTGCTTTTGACAGTGTTGCACATTCCTTAACCACTCTAGCAACTGGGGGTTTTTCAACTCATAATGAGTCGATTGGTTACTTCAAAAGTCCAGGGATTGAATTTACTGCTACAATTTTTATCATTCTAGGAAGCATTCCTTTTTTAGCATATATAAAATTTATTAAGGGTAATAGAAAAATTTTTTATCAAGATGTTCAGATAAGAGGTTTTGTATATCTACTTATAATTTCTATAATTATAATGTTTCTTTATTTGTTATTTAAAAATGGGGATTATACTTTAGTTGATAATCTTAGAATATCTTCCTTTAATGTTCTTTCAATTTTATCTGGGACCGGTTATGTAACTGATGATTTTGGGCTATGGGGAGAATTCCCTTTGATATTTTTTTTATTTTTAATGTTCATTGGTGGTTGTGCTGGATCAACAACATGTGGTATTAAAATATTTAGATTACAAATACTTTTTCTTTTTATTGGGAATCAAATAAAAAAATTAATTTTCCCGAACCGAATTTTAGTAGTGAATTACAATAAGCAGAAAATAGAGGATGGTTTTATTAATTCTGTAATAATTTTTATTTTTTCATACTTATTTCTTTTTCTCATTATATCTATGTTGCTTTCTATTGCTGGACTGGACTTTTTATCGGCAATTTCTGGTGCAGCAACATCTATATCCAATGTTGGTCCAGGTTTAGGAGACATGATTGGGCCTAATGGTAATTTTAGCGGGGTATCAAATGTGTCTAAATGGATATTATCTTTCGCAATGTTGCTTGGAAGGTTAGAAATATTCGCAGTATTAGTTCTTTTTTTACCCTCTTTCTGGAGGAGCTGAATTAATTTATAGTTATTGTGATGGAAATTTATCAAAAACAAAGTTTCAAGGATTCATTTAAAGTATATCTAGATATAAGAATGCTCAGAATATTATTGCTGGGTATTATAAGCGGATTTCCATGGGTTCTTATTGGAAGTAGTTTAAGTCTATGGCTAAAAGAAGAAGGTTTAAGTAGAAGCACGATAGGTTGGGCTGGACTAATATTTGCAGTTTACGCATTTAATTATTTATGGGCCCCACTGATAGATAGAATCCGTATTCCTTGGTTAACTAATAAAGTTGGACATCGTCGTGGCTGGATAATAATTATGCAGCTAGTTATTCTATTAAGTTTGATATGTTGGAACCTAGTAGATCCTACTACAAATCTTGCATTAGTAATTACAGTGGGCCTAATTATTGCGATCGCATCGGCAACGCAAGACATAACTGTAGATGCCTTAAGAATCGAACAAGTTGGAGAAGATGAGGGAAAGTCTATGCAAGCTGGAGCTGCCATGGCTGTAGTTGGTTGGTGGACTGGATACAAGCTTGGTGGAGTGATTGCGCTAAATGCTGCAGATTATTTTGAAAAAGCAGGATTTGAAAATTATTGGCAACTTACTTTTTTAATTCTAGGCATAGTTATAATAGCTTGTAACATTGCGCTAATGTTTGTTCATGAAGTTCAGCCTACTGAAAGACAGGAGGCGCAAATAAAAACTGATAAAGCGATACAAAACAAACTAGGAGCTTCTAATTTTGTTACAAAATCAGCAGCATGGATTAGTGGAACAATAGCAGGTCCTATAATAAGTTTTTTTAAAAAAAATGGATTTAAAATAGCTTTAGGAATTTTAGGTTTCGTTTTTCTTTTTAAGATTGGTGAAGCGTTTCTTGGACGAATGTCTATAATATTTTATAAAGAAATTGGTTTCACAAAATCGGACATAGCGATATATTCAAAAGGCTTGGGATGGATCACAACAGTTGTGTTTACTCTTTTAGGCGGGCTATTTGCCATAAGATCAGGCGTTATAAAAGCAATGTTTGTTTCAGGAATATTGATGGCATCTACAAATCTTTTATTTT
>CETH01105622.1_pt1 | contig 18075 bp, 20 predicted proteins | sample 361461 | NCBI WGS metagenome assembly CETH01 (sample SAMEA2622695, study PRJEB7988) | marine metagenome | isolation source: saline water (ENVO:00002010), including
CCTTTTTTTGAGGATGTAAATATTTCATATCCATTATCTGTTATACCAATAGTGTGTTCAAATTGTGCAGATAACTTTTTGTCTTTAGTAACTGCAGTCCAGCCATCATTTAACAATTTTGTTTCGTAATTACCCTCATTTATCATTGGTTCAATTGTAAAAATCATTCCAGTTTTTAATTTCTGAAGAGTATCAGGTTCTCCATAATGTAATATATTGGGGGGTTCATGAAAGTTTTTTCCTACACCGTGCCCACAAAAATCTCTTACAACCGTGAAACCTTCTGCTTCAACGTGTTTTTGAATAACAGATCCAATATCACCAATATGTGTGCCATCTTTTAAAATCTTAATAGATTTATACATAGCATCGTAAGTTGTTTTTACTAATTTTTTTGCTTTAATTGAAACTTCTCCCACAAAATACATTCTACTAGTATCTCCATGCCATCCATTTTTGTTTACAGTTACGTCAACATTAACAATATCGCCTTCTTTTAAATATTTATTTTGGGGTATACCATGACAAACAATATGATTTGTAGAAGTACAACAGGATTTTGGATACCCTCTGTAAAACAATGGAGCTGAGTAAGCGTTGTTATCGTTTATAAATTCATAACATAATTTATCAATATCACTAGTTTTTATTCCGGGTTTTATAATTTTTACAACTTCATCTAAAGCAGCAGAAGCTATGGCTCCAGCATTTCTTGTACCTTCAAAAGCTTCAAGTATATTATCAGTCATTTAATAAAGTTTTTATTTTGTTATTTATTTCTATTCCTTTGTAAGAAAATTTACAATCATAACAAAGCAACTTAACATTTTTTTTTAAAGCATTCTTGAAAACTTTAGAATATTCAGGATCTATATCTGATGCAATTCCAAAAGATTTACAATTTTCTATTTGAATTAGAAACATTAAATAACTTTCGTACCCCTGTTTATTTGCAAACATAAGACTTTCTAAATGTTTTTTACCTCTACTTGTTACTGCATCTGGAAATTCAGCATGACCATCTTTTCGGCTCAGGGAAACACTTTTTATTTCTAAAAATGCCTTTTTATCCTTTTTTGTGTCATACAGAAGAAAATCAAATCTAGTGTTTGACCCAAATTTTCTCTCTGGTCGAATTACATTAAAATCCTTTAACTCATTAATTAATTTTTTTTCAAGAGACTCTTTAACTATTTTATTTGTTATGTGGGTATTAATACAAAATTTATTTTTTTTTACTTCTATAATTTGCAAAGTGTATTGTAGTTTTCTTTTCTCGTTTCCAGATTTTGTTATCCATACAGGGTTTCCCTCTTTTAGTAAATTTAGCATTGATCCAGGGTTTGGGCAATGAGCAGTAATGATTTTATTTTTTAACTTAATATCTGCAAAAAATCGCTTATATCTTTTTATTAAAACACCTGGTATTAGTTTATTTTCAAAATCCATTTTGTAAATATTACCAAATTATGGTCAGAAAAAATAAAAAAATATCTTGTTCAATTTTAATAATTGGAAACGAAATTTTATCAGGAAGAACAAAGGATCAAAATGTTTCATTTTTAGCTTCCTGGTTGAATTCAGAACTAGGTATTAAAATTGAAGAAGTAAGGATAGTGCCAGATATTGAAAAAGAAATAATCAAAAGCATTTTGGATTTAAGCAGAAAATTTAATTATGTATTAACAACTGGAGGAATAGGACCAACACACGACGATATTACCGCAAAATCAATTTCAAAAGCTTTTAAAAAAAAATATACATATAATACTGAAGCGTTGAATATATTAAAAAAATATTATGGAAATCAATTCAATGACCCAAGAAAAAAAATGGCTAAAATGCCAAAAGGTTCCAAGTTAATTTATAATCCTTCAAGTGCCGCTCCTGGTTTTATGATCAAAAATGTAGTTTGTCTTCCTGGTGTACCTTTAATATTAAAATCTATGGTACATAATTTAAAAAAATATCTTAAACCAGGTGCAAAAATTTTTAGCTTATCGATTAATTGTCAAAGTGTAGAAAGTAAAATTGCAAGAGAATTAAGTTTCATGCAAAAAAAATATAAAAAATTTGTTGAAATAGGTAGTTATCCATTTTTTAGGCTCGGAAAAATAGGCGTTTCTATTGTAATAAGATCACCAAAAAAAAGTAATTTACAATCTTGCCACAAAGATATTATTAGAGTTATAAAAAATAAAAATATTAAAATTATTAAAGGTACCTAATGTTATATTTTGCTTTTGGAAGTAATCTTCATAGAAAACAAATGAAGAAACGCTGTAAAGACTCAAAATATATTGGATGTTACACTTTAAAAAATTACAAACTATCTTTCCGAACAGGAGCTTTATCCGCTGGTATTTTGAAAAATGGTGTAGCCGATGTTGAAAGAAAAAAAAATAGTAAAGTTCTTGGAGCAATTTATAAGATAACCAAACAAGATGAAAAAAAATTAGATATATATGAAGATTTTCCGACTTTATATATAAAAAAATATTTTAAAATTTACGGAAAAAAAGTAATGTTCTATTATATGCCCAAAAAGACTAAGCATATAAATCCCTCTAAAAGATATTTAAATATAATTATAAGAGGCTATAAGGATTGTGGTTATCGAGATACCTACATTGTTATTTCAAAAAACAAAAAAATTAAAGTCAAATGAAAATAATTGATTGTTTTATGTTTTTTGATGAAGAAATGTTATTAGATTTCCGTCTAAACTATTTAAATGATTATGTTGATAAATTCGTAATTGTTGAAAGTTCATTTACGCACAGTGGTAAAACAAAGAAATTATTATTTGATATTAATAAATTTAAAAAATTTAAAGACAAAATTTCTTATATAATTGTTGATAAAGAACCCTCAGATATTTCAGAGGTTTTAGAAAATGACAATGAACAAATTAAAAATAAAAAATATATTCTTAATGCCGCTAAAAGAGAAAATTTTCAAAGAAATTGCATATCGAAAGGACTAGGCGATGTTGAACCAAAAGATATCATTCTTATTTCAGATTTAGACGAAATCCCAAATTTGGAGGAAAATAGCCTGAAAAATATAAGTAATAGAATTATTCTTTTTAAACAAAAATTATTTTATTATAAATTTAATCTAAAACTCGAGTCCTTTGAATGGTTCGGAACAAAAGGATGCAGAAAAGAAAATCTATTGTCTCCTCAATGGCTAAGAAATGTAAAAGATAAAAAATATCCTTTTTGGAGACCAGATATTTTTTTTTCAAAAACAAAGTATAAAGATATTCATTTTATTACAAATGGAGGTTGGCACTTTTCATATATGAAAACAGCTAGAGATATTGAAAAAAAACTCAAATCTTATCTTCATCATAGAGAATACGATTTAGATCCTATAGGAGAGGAAAAGATCAACAAAATGATAAATAACAAAAAACCAGTTTATGATTTAAAAACTGATATGAAAAATTCAAAATTTAAAGGGGGTCAGGAACTAGTAGTTTCTAGAACCGATGAATTACCAAATTATATAAAAAAAAATTTGAATAAATACAAACAATGGTTGATTGAAGTATGAATTCGAATGCAATTATAACTCTTGCTGACTCTAATTATTTCGAACTTCTAAATGAATTGATTGATTCAATTAAGCTACATAAAGAAAGTAAAAATATTTCTATCTGTGTTTTAGACGCGGGTTTAACAAAGGACCAAATTAATATTTTAAATAATAAAGTTTATTCAATAAAAAAAGCCAAATGGGACATAGAGGTTCCTGGTTATAAAGTTTTAAAAAAAGAATGGTTAAAAAGTCAAGTTTCAAGAGCATTTTTGCCAAATTATTTTCCGGAATTTAAAAAGTATCTTTGGATTGATTGTGATGCGTGGGTTAATTCATGGTCTGCTGTAGATTTATATTTTGAAGCTTGTAACAATGGAAAGCTTGGAATTACTCAGAGTATTGGTCCTGGGTACAGAATCATGTCGAAAGTTAAATGGCTGTTAGGTAAAGTTGCTATTATAAAATCGCAAAATTACAAGCATGCAAAAGCATCTGGTATTCAAGATAATATCGCAAGAAAATTAGCTTTTGCACCACACATTAACATTGGTGTTTTTTCATTAGAAAAAAAATCTAAATGTTGGGAAGTTTGGCAAAAAAACTTAAAAAAAACTTTATCAAAAGGAAAAGTTTTTGGTTCAGAAGGCTTAGCAATTAATATTGCAGTTTATCATGATAATGTAGAGGTTGAATTTTTACCACTAAGATGCAATTGGATAACAAGTAATTTACTTCCAAAATATGATACTGATAAAAATACATTTGTTGAACCCTTTCTTCCTAATGAAAAGATAGGAATTTTACATTTAGCAGCAGGAATATGGAAAAATAATAAAGACATGAGACTCAACAAAGATATTAAAATTGAGCTTAAAACACTTGATGGCAAAAAAGTTCAAAAAAGTTTAAGATTTAAATCATTTTAAATTACAACTGTTTCAAACATGAATAAAACACTTTTAATTAATGAAATTTTAAAAAAAATTGAGTTTAAAATTAAACCAGAAAAAGATATTCGAAAAGATTATATTTACAGAATAAAGAAAAAATTCAGTAAATTTTTTGGAAACGAAAAAAAATTTATAAATTCAAATACTAAATTTAAAAATATTTCCAATATAGATATTGATTCAATTAATCGACTCTTGTTGGTTGATACAATGTCACGAATATCAGTTGGTTTTATTATAAACCAAATATCAAAAAATCTTAAAAAAGATGATGTATACATAAACGTTGGTGTTTGGAGAGGTTTCAGCATGTTTGCTGGAATGTTTAATACCGAATGTGAGGTTTATGGTATAGATAATTTTGGACATAATTATCATGAAGGAAATCCAAACTTAGATAATAACGAAGAAAGAGCCAAAGCTAGAAACTATTTTTTTAAATACTTCGATAAAGTTAAAAATAGCGAAAAACATTTTTTTTTTGACATGGATTACAAAATTTTTTTTGATGATTGGTCAAAAAGAAATAAATTAATTAATTTTTATTATTACGATGCAGAACACTCCTATAAAAACCAATATGAAAACTTGGTAATTGTTAAAAATTATCTAGCAAAAGATGCTATTATTTTGATAGATGATTATAATATGCCGGTAGTTCAGCAAGCAACATTGGATTTTGTGAGTAAATTTAATAATGATTTTAAGATTATTAAAGAGTTAAAAACAGCCAACAGAAATATACACCCTTCTTATGCTAATGGATTAATTTTTATCCAAAAAGTATAAATTATAAATTTTTCTCTTTTATAAATTTATTAAATACTTCCGATATTAATTTTAAATCACTTTTGATTAAACCATGGTGACAGCCAATTAAAATACCATTTTCCATTACATCATCAGCAATTTTTTCTGAATTTTCATGTTTTTTATAATTTAAATTTTTCATTATAGGTTGCCTTAAAATATTTCCAGTAAAAATTGTTCTTGTTTGTATATTATTTTTTTCAAGAAAAATTTGTAATTGCATTCTATTAAATTTTTTATTTCTTTTGATTAACAAAGGAAATGCTAACCATGGGGTTTTTACGTTTTCAAAACTTTCAGGAAGTTTAAAGTAATTTTTATATTTATAAAAATATTTTGATAAGAAATTAAAGTTTTTTTCTCTTATAGATATATTTTTTTTTAATTTTTTTAATTGTTCTAATGCAAAAGCAGCAGAAATTTCTGATGGTAAAAAATTATAACCTAATTCAGAAAAAATGTATTTTTTATCGTATTGAATTCCAGATATTTTTATATCAAATCTTTTCTTTATACTTTCAGATTCATTAAAAACTGCTGACGATCTTCCCCAGCCACGTAAAAGTTTAGCCTTCTTATAAAGGTCATTATCCTTAAAACAAACTATTCCCCCAAAACCCGCGCCATTTATAATATGTGAAGCATAAAAACTATTAGTAACAGCATCCGAGTTATTGCTGTTAATTTTTCCGTTAACTTTATAACCTATTGTGTCTGCTGAATCCTCAATTACTCTAAGTTTATGTTTTTTTGCAATTCTATTAATTTCTTTCCAGTTAGGAATATTTCCCAATAAGTTAGGTATCATTATAGCTACAGTCTTTTTATTTATACAATCTTCAATTTGTGATGTATCTGCTATAAATTTATTTTCAAGAACTCCAATAAAATGCGGTACTAATCCGAGTTGGTATATTGGTGCAACCGTAGTTGAAAAAGTCAGTGAAGTGGTAATTATTTCGCTACCCTTCTTAAAATTAAATGAATTTAAAGCAAGTAGATTTGCAGATGACCCAGAATTAACCATTAAACCAAATTTTTTTCCAAACATTCTAGGAACAATTTTTTCTAGTTTTTTTACGTTTGGACCATCAACAAGGTTTAAACTGTTATTTTTTAATACTCTATTTACTGCTTTGATCTCTTTATTGTCATAAACAGCTTTTCCGTAATAAACTTTTCGCATGCAGATTTATTATACTATAAAAACTAGGAATACAAGATGACGGATATGTATAATTATAAGATGCTTTCATTTTCGAATTTGTAATTTTGATTAGTAAATATATAATATTATTATTGTGAAAGAACCAAGATCAATCAGTCTTATTTTTCCTGTTTATAGGGATAAATTTACCGTAAAAAAAGTTATAAATAAAAGTTCGAAAATTTTAAGAAAATTAAAAAAAAAATTTGAAATAATTATTGTAGATGATTGCTGCCCAGAGAAGTCAGGCTTGATAGCTTTAAAATACAGTAAAAAAAATAACAAGATTAAAGTTTTTTTTCATAAAAAAAATTTGGGTTATGGAGCTGCAATTAGAACAGGTTTTAAAAAAAGCAAGTATGAATGTGTTTATGCCGTAGATGGTGATGGCGAATTTGGTATAGCTTTAAATGATCTTCCAAGAATTCTTAAGAAATACTACTTCAATGATCTAGTTATAACTTACAGATATAAAAAGAGATATTCAACAATTAGGATAATTATTTCATGGGTTTATAATTTTATATTGAGATTTTTATTTAAAATTAGTTTTAGAGACATTTCTTGCGGAGCTAGATTGGTAAATAAAAAAATATTAAAAAAAATAAAACTTACCACCAAAAGTCCATTTATAGGTGCTGAGCTTGCGATCAAAGCTAAATATATGGGTTATAAAGTTGATGAAGTTGGAATTCATAGTTTTCCTAGTAATTTCAGAGGAGGGTCTTCAATAGTTTTAAAAAATATTCTTATTACCATCAGGGATATTTTTATACTTTATTATAAAATTTATATAAAAAGAAAAATTAACACTTAATATTACTACTAAAGAATATGTAAAAAACCTTCTCATTATTTATTAATTAATGTATATATATGCACCTCGCCCTCGTGGTGAAATGGTAGACACAAAGGACTTAAAATCCTTGCCCGCAAGGGAGTGCCAGTTCGAGTCTGGCCGAGGGCACCAAATATGAGAAAACACACAAACATAATATATATTGCTACTGCAGAAAAAGGTCCAGCTGGTGGAGTAAAGATTATATATGATCATAGCGAAAGAATTAATGAATTTAAAATTAAAAATTTTTCATCCGAAGTTTTACATTTAAAAAAAAATAAATCTTCTAAATGGAAAAATTCATTAAATAAAGTTCTTAAAATTAAAAGTAATTATAAATACACAGGTTGGAAATTTGAAGATTTATCTGTAGATACAACTTTTAAATCAGGTTGGTTTAATAATAAAGTTAAAGTAAAAAAAAATTTATCTTTTGATAAACAAAAAGACTTTATAATATTTCCTGAAATATTTGCTCATTTAGCAAAAAAAATTGCTATAAATAACAAAATTCCTTATGCAATTTTCGCTTTAAATGGTTATGCTTTAAATCCTACCAATGATTATCAAACATTGGAGGAATCATATAATAAAGCAAAATTTATAATATCAGTTTCAAAAGATATAACTGAATGCCTGAAAATTTCTTTTCCAAAAGTAAAAAAAAAGATTTTAAAAGTGAGTCTTTCTGTTGAAAAAAATAAATTTAACTTAAAGATTAAGAAAAAAAATCTAATAACATATATGCCCAGAAAAATGCCTCAACATTCGGAGACAATAATGTTTTTTTTAAGAAAACATATTTCTAGAAAATGGAAGATTAAAAAAATTGATAAACTCAAAGAAAAAAAAGTTTTTGATCTCTTATTACAATCTAAAATTTTCCTCTCCTTTACCCAATCCGAAGGTCTTGGGATGCCACCAATCGAAGCAGCAATAGCTGGCAATAAGGTTATTGGATATACAGGCGAAGGAGGCAAGGAGATTTGGCATAAGCCAATATTTACAGAAATACCTCATGGAAACGCAAAAAAATTTGTTCAAGAAATTTTAAAAAGTACAAAAGAAAAATTACCAAAAAAAATATTTAACAATCAAAGAAAAAAAATAATTTCAAGATTTTCTGTAGAAAATGAGAGATCAAATATAATTAAAATGTTAAATTTGATAAATAAAATAAATACTTAATGAATAGATATCACTTTATTTTTGATAAAACCAAATCTGCTAAAAAATTAGAAAATTTTTTTAAGTGCAAATATAAAAATTTTTCAATAAAAAAATCAGATTATATTATCGTTGCTGGTGGTGATGGTTTTATGCTTCGTATTTTAAAAAAATATCACAGACTAAATAAACCATTTTACGGAATAAATTGTGGTACCATAGGTTTTTTGATGAACAAATTTACTAGTACTAATCTTGAAAAGGTAATTAATAAAACTAAAAACTTTATTATTAATCCTTTACAAGTAAAAATTTTAACTACAAATAAAAGAAATTTTAATACAATAGCAATTAATGAAATTTCTTTATTCCGTCAAAGCAGACAAACTTCTATTTTAAGTTTAAAGATTAAAGGAAAACCGTTAATTAAAAAATTAATTAGTGACGGTGTATTAGTTTCTACTCCAGCAGGAAGTACAGCATATAACCTTTCAGTTCATGGTCCTATTTTATCTTTAAACTCAAAAAAGTTGGCAATAACTCCCATCAGTGCTTTTAGACCAAGAAGGTGGAAAGGTCGTGTAATTTCTCAAAATACTATAGTATATATTCAAAATTTATCACCTGATAAAAGACCAGTTTCTGCTGTGGCAGATAATCATGAAGTTCGAAATATTCAAAATGTACAAATCAAAGTTAATAAAAAAATAAAATTTAATTTACTTTTTGATAGAGGAAATAGTTTAATGAAAAAAATTAAGCAAGAGCAGAAAAAAAATTAAAATTTATATGATCACAACAATACTCGGTTTGGTTTTTTTATATTTTTTGTCAACTTATATTATTAAACATTTAAAATTTTCAAAAGCAGATAAAAAACTTGAAAATGATAAAAATTTCTGGATGTTTACTTATGATTTTAAAGAAGTAAAAAAAAAATCTATATTTGATAGAGATTCCCGTGAGTTAATCCAAAAAAGAAAGAAAAAGAACCAATTAATTGTTTTGCTTTATTTAGTTGTAATTTTAATATTTATCTACACAAATTTACTAATTACACAAATATTAAAATGGATTTTAAATTAATTAATCTTTCTTAAAACTGATAAAATTTGCCCATTCCTTTTAACCATAGAAATATTTTTACCAGGATATTTATCAAAACAATTAGTTATATCATTAACGCTTACTATATTTTGTGTTTTAGATGTAGTTTTGTTGGTCATTATTATATAGCTAGCTTCTTTTGAAGAAACAAATTTTAAATTATTGTAACCTTTTTCTTTTAAATATTCTTTGATTAAAGCGTCACTTATTCCACAAGTAGAAATAGAAATTGTATCTTTATTATTTATATTAAAATTTTCTACAAGCTCTTTAAGAGAAACTCCCCAATAGTCACTCTCAAATTTTTTATATCTATTTTCTTTCTGGCCATTAATTATATTTAAATATGTATAATGATAAGGAGTAATTCTTAAAAAATCATATAAATAATAAATTGAAAATATTATTGTTATGAAAATAATACTTTTAGAAATAAATAATTTTATATTTTTTAAAAGAAAATAGATAACCAATCCTGGAATTATACAAAAATAGGGTAAAATCCAAATAAAGAGTCTTATTCCGTCATAAATTGGAAATGGTAAAAAATACAATAATAAATTTGGAAATATAATTAATCCAACCAAACTAATAATTTTATAATTAAAATTTTCAAATTCATTTTTGAAAAATTTTATAAATCTAATAAAAAAGATTATAAAAACAAAATATAAAAACAAAATATATTCTGGACTTTTATATAAAAGATTTAAAAATAAATAGTTTTTTGGAACCTCTCTTGAAAAATAATAGTTACCACTAACAAGATTGAAGGGCCACCCTGTATTCCAACTTTCAGAAAATAATTCAGCAAAAAATTTGATAGGCAAAAACAATATATTAGGGTGTACGTCGATCCAAAAAATAATCATAAAAAGGTAAAAGGCAATAAAACATTTAAAAATGTCGAAAAAAAATTTCTTTAAATCGAAATATTTATTTATAATTTTTTTAAATAAAAAAATATCAAGTAATAAAAAAATAATAATTGGCAATAATGCACCAAAAAAAACAATTTGAATTCCAGAAGCGATAGCCGTCAGAATTGCAATATAGTAAATATACTTATTTATCTTGTCTGATAAATTTTGAAATTTTAAATACTTTATTAAATAATAAAAAGTCCAAACATGGCTAAATGCAAGAATGGTATCTTTACTATTAAAGCCCATATGACCAAAGAAAATTGGGTAAAAAAATAATACTAAAAATACAATTTTACCTACCTGCTTATTGAATAGTTCTTTGCAAAGCTTTCCTATACCAAAGACTGTTAAAATTGATACTGATAAATTAATTAAATGACTAATTTCAATTTCATATTTTTTTGGAAAAAACTCAATTACAAAATATTTTAATGTCCAAAAAGAGGGAGAATAATATTCTCTGTAGAATAAATCTTTATCTATTTCACCAAAAGTTAAAAGATAATCTAATGTTATTTTGCCTTGTAAAAGATGGTAACCTTCATCCCATGATTGACCGATATTTATTGCACAATAAATTGAAAAAAATATTAAAAAGAAAAGTAAAATGTTCTCTTTTTTTTTTAAATTCATCTAGTTATTAATTTTGTTATTTTTTTGCGTTATTTATTTCACTTTATTATGATATTAATAATTTATATTAAACTAAAAATAGTTCAAAAACCATTATGTTATTAAAAAATTTTCTTGAAATATTCTCCAATTATAAATCTCACATTATAAAGATTATCTTTTATGAAATAATTTATATTATAATGGGACATAAAGGGAATCAGTTTGATTTTTCAAAAAATATGAAAATGACAGCTAATATTCCTTGTCCATATTATTTTTTGGTAAAAATTAAACAAAGATTAAAAGAAAACAATTTTAATACTTTTGTTGACTTTGGCTGCGGATCAGGAAGAGCTATATATTTTTTTAATAAAAGCTTTAAAAATAAAAAATTTATTGGCATCGATTACTTCGAAGATCATTGTAATACTTGCAAAAAAATTTTCGAAAATAATAAAAATATAAAGATTATTCAATCTGATTTTACTAAGTTAAATTTTTCTAGTTTTGAAGGAGATTGTTTTTTTTTTAATGATCCAATAAAAAATGAAAAAGATTCAATTGATTTTATAAAAAAAATACTATCTTCCAATGTTTCTAAAAGGGGCGTTTTGTTGATTTTTATAAATTGTAATAAAAATCTTTTTAAATTAATGGGTAAAGCCAAATGTGTAGACAGTTATTATATTAATAATATAAAAGGATATTCTATATATCATTTGGATAAAAGATAATGAAAAAAACCAAAAAAATTTACCACTGTTTATTATGTCAAAATAAAAAACTAAAAAAAATTTTCTCTCTCGGAAACCTTTATGTAAGTAATTTTGTCAAAAGATCTAAGATTAAAAAAGGTATTAGAGCTCCATTAATACTTTTATATTGCAATAATTGTGAACTCATACAGTTATCTCATATTGCACCTCAAGAAATTATGTACAAAAGATTTTATTGGTATCGATCTGGAGTTACAAAAACTATGCGAGATGGCCTTAAGGATATTTTTACTGACAGCATGAAATTAGTGGAAATTACAAAAAAAGATTTAGTATTAGATATAGGAGCAAATGATGGAACCCTTCTAAAATATTACAAAAATAAATCTCTGACCTTAGCTTGTGAACCTGCAAAAAATTTACAAAAAGAATTAAAAAATAATTGCCATTATATAATGGAAAATTTTTGGAGTTTTGATGAGTTTAAAAACATTTCAAAAAAATTTAACCTTCCACAACCTAAAATAATCACTGCAATTGGAATGTTTTATGATCTTGAGGACCCTAATAAATTTATTAGAGACGCAGCTATGAGCTTACATGATGATGGTATATTTATAGCTCAGTTAATGTGTTTAAAATCTATGGTAGCCCAAAATGATATTGGAAATATCTGTCACGAACATATCGAATTTTATTCTTTGAAATCCCTTAAATATCTTTTTGAAATGAATGGTCTTGAAATTTTTAAAATTGAGGAAAACGAAATAAATGGTGGAAGTTTTAGAATTTATTGTAGAAAATATAAAAATGGTAGTATTAAACTTCCTAACGAAAACGTAAAAAAGATGATGAAGTCTTTTGTTAAAAGAGCAAAATTAAATAAAAAAATAACTATGGCTTTTTTAAATAAAAGAAAAACTGAAGGTAAAACTATATTCTTGTATGGAGCATCAACCAAAGGTAACACTTTATTACAATATTATGGTATAAATAGTAAATTAATACCTTATGCTGCGGAAAGAAGTCCAGAAAAATGGAACAAGTTTACTGTGGGGTCTGGCATTAAAATAATAAGTGAAAAAAAAGCCAGAAAAATGAAACCAGATTTTTTTCTGGTTACACCATGGGGTTTTATTAATGAATTTAAGAAAAGAGAAATTGAATGGAGAAAAAATGGAGGTAAATTTATTGTTCCTTTTCCAAAAATGAAAGTGATATGAGAAAAAAAATTTTAATACTTGGTGTAACAGGACAAGACGGATCATTACTTGCAGATTATTTAGCGAACAAAAAATATCAGGTTTATGGATTAATAAGAAAATCCTCTAATCGTAATTATCAAAATATTGAAAATTTAATTAATAAAAAAAATTTTAAACTTATACAAGGAGATCTTCTTGATTTCATTTCAATAGAAAATGTACTCAGAAAAGTTAAACCAGACGAGATTTATAATTTTGCAGATCAAGATCATGTTAGATGGAGCTCAGAAATACCTTATTATTCTTTTGATGTTACAGCAAAATCAGTTTTCAACATTTTAAATTTGATTAAAATTCACTCGCCAAAATCAAAATATTTTCAACCATTTTCTTCAAATATGTTTGGTAATACCAAAAAACATAAGCTGACTGAAAAGGATTTTTTTAGTCCTTTAAGTGTTTATGCAATTAGTAAGGTAAGTGCTTTTTATATTTGTGAATATTTCAAGAAAGCTCATAATTTAAAAATATTTGGTGCTATTTTTTTTAATCACGAGTCAGAGAGAAGAACAGATGAGTATGTTTCAAGAAAAATTACCAAATCTGCAGTAAGAATTTTTTTAAAAAAACAAAAATATTTATTTTTAGGTGACATAAATGCTAAAATCGACTGGGGTTATGCTAAAGATTATGTGATTGCCGCACACAAAATGATGCAACTTAAAAACCCTGACTACTTTATAATTGGAACTGGAAAAGTTCATTCTATAGAATATTTTGTCAGGAAAAGTTTTGAGTATTTAGGTCTTAATTACAAAAAATATTTAAAAATTAATAAAAAATTAGTAAGAAAAATAAAAACAAAAACTTTGGTAGCAAACCCAAATAAAGCAAGGAAAATATTTAAATTTAATCCTACAACTAATTTAGATCAATTAATTAAGATTATGATTGAAAATGATTTAAAAATTGAAACCGATAATCAATAATGTCTTTAAAAACTTCAATTATACTTTGTACTTATAATGAGTCAAAATATATTGAAAATACAATTAGAAAATTAGAAAAAAACATATCAAACCTAGAGTTAGTTATCGTTGATGATAATTCAAATGATGGAACAGTTGAAATAGTAAAAAAGTTAAATGAACAAGAAAAATATAAAACTATTTTTAGAAAAAAAAGCAGGAGCTTAGCTTCAGCTTTTACCAGGGGAATAGTAGAAACAACTGGTCATTATATTGGTTGGTTAGATACTAATATGGACGAGCTTGCCCCTAAATTTAATGAAATGATAAAGGAGCTAGAAGCAGGAAATGATATTGTAATCTTATCTAGGTATATACCAGGAGGCGGAGATGAGAGAGTGCTTCTGAGATCAATAGGAAGTAAATATTTTAATTTTTTTGCAAGAACCATAATGCGTTTACCAATTAAAGATCTTACTAATTCAGTATTTTTAATGAAAAGACATGTAATGAATGAAGTTACTTTTTTGGGTTACGGACATGGGGAATTTTTTTTAGAATTTTTGTACAATGCACATAAAAAGAATTTTAGTATAAAGGAAATACCTCATGTCCAAAAAAAAGACAAAAATTCAGAAGAAAGTAAATCAGCACCGAATTTTATAAAATTCTTTTATTATGGCTTAAAGTATATTTTAAGAGTATTTGTAGCAATGTTAAGGAAGAGAAATTAAGAATGATAGAAAGAGTAATATATAAAAAAAAATTACAAGCTCTAATTGTTAGGGGAAAGTATAGAAAAAAAAAGGGTATAACTTTTTTTACACCAAATGAATCAGTCCAACAATTTGGTTATATGAAACATAAAAAAACACATGATATCAAACCTCATTTACACAAAAAAAGAAAAAGTACAAGAATCTCTCACACAAGCGAAGTACTTTTAATAATGAAAGGTATTTTAAGAGTAGATTTTTATAATGCTTCAAAAAAATATTTATTAAGTAAAATTTTAAAAGAAAAAGACATTATAATGTTGGTACATGGTGCTCATGGTTTTAAAGTCCTAAAAGATGTTGAGATGATTGAAGTTAAACAAGGTCCTTATAGTTTAATAAGAGATAAGGTTAAATTTGAAAAAGTCGATGAGAAAAAAATTAAGATTAAAACATAAGTTAATACCTGTAAACGTACCAAAAATCTTCAAAGAAGAAAAAAATTATATTAAAGATTGTATGAATACAGGATGGATCTCTTCTGAAGGCGCATATGTAAAAAAATTTGAAAACCAATTTGGAAAATACAATAAAAGAAGATATGCCGTAGCCGTATCAAGCGGTACCGCAGCTTTAGAGATTGCAATTAAGTCTTTAAATCTAAAAAAAGGCGATGAAATTATAATTCCAACTTTCTCAATAATATCTTCAGCTCTTTGTGTTATTAAATTTGGATTAAAGCCAGTGTTAGTAGACTCAAATTTGAAAACTTGGAATATGGATGTTAATGAAGTTTTAAAAAAAATTACAAAAAAAACAAAAGCAATAATTGTCACTCATATCTATGGTTTTCCGGTAGATATGAGGGAAATTCTAAAAATAGCAAAAAGAAAAAAAATAAAGATTGTTGAAGATGCAGCAGAAATGATAGGTCAGACTTATTACGGGAAAAAGTGTGGATCTTTTGGGGACATTAGTACTTTTAGTTTTTATGCAAATAAACATATAACCACAGGGGAGGGAGGAATGATTTTGACAAACGAAAAAAAAATATATCAAAAGTGTAAATCGTTAAGAAATTTATGTTTTGGTATTGGGATGAATAGATTTAATCACGATGATATAGGATGGAACTATCGTATGACAAATTTGCAAGCTGCCATGGGTTGTGGACAGCTAAAAAATATTTCTTGGATTTTAAAAAGAAAAAGAGATATTGGAAAAAGATATATTTCCATATTAAAAAAAAATAATAAAATTAAAATTCAACCATATACAGAAAAATATTCTAATAACATATTTTGGGTTTATGGAGTTTTATTGAAGAAAAATATCGGTATTTCTAGAGATGAAGTAGTTAAAAAACTATTGAAAATGAATATTCAAACAAGAAATTTCTTTTTTCCAATGCATAAGCAAAAAGTATTTAAAAAAATGAAAATTTTTTCAAATAAAAAAAGGTTTGATAACGCTGATTTTTTATCAAAAAATGGATTTTATTTGCCTTCTGGTTTAGGAATAAGTAATTCAGAAATAGATTATGTTGGAAAAACATTGCTCCAAGTCTTAGAAAAGAATATATAAATCCAATGTCAAAAAAAAAAATTCTTGTAATGGGACTCCCTGGTTCTGGAAAAAGTTATCTTTGTGAAAGATTATCAAAATTAATAAACGCAACATGGCTTAATGCTGACCAAGTTAGAAAAGATGCAAACGATTGGGATTTTAGTCCAGAGGGAAGATTAAGACAGTCAAATAGGATGCGTAAATTATCTGAAAAAGCTATTAATGAGGATAAGCATGCATTAGCAGATTTTGTTTGTCCAACAAAAAAAACTAGAGCCGATTTTAATGCAGACTTTGTTATATGGATGAATACTATTTCGAAAGGAAGATTTGAAGATACAAATAAAATGTTCCAAGCTCCCGAAAAAAATGAAGTTAATTTTATAGTTAAAGAAAAAAATGCAGATTTATATAAATTTTTGATAGCAGACAAAATTCAAAAATATACTTGGGACGATAAAAAGCCCACGGCCCAAATGTTAGGAAGATGGCAACCTTGGCATAATGGTCATCAAAAATTATTTGAAGAGATTATAAAAAAAACAGGACAAGTAAATATTATGGTAAGAAATGTAAAAGGCGTTGGGGATAACCCATTTGATTTTAAAACAGTTGAAAAAAATATAAATGAGGCTCTTAAAGATTTTAAGAATAGAGTGAAGATCACTTTAGTTTCTAATATTACAAATATTTGTTATGGACGGGGCGTAGGTTATAAAATCGAAGAAGTGGTTTTAGACGAAGAAACTCAAAAAATTTCAGCAACTAAAATAAGAAAAAAAATGAGAGAAGATGGCATACTAAATTAAAAGTATGGTGCCCTCACACGGACTCGAACCGCGAACCTACTGATTACAAATCAGTTGCTCTACCAATTGAGCTATGAGGGCCTGGATGAAGTAATAAATAAAAGATTTCAAGATATCAAGATTTTTCTTTGTTTATATTGATGTAATGAAAAACAACAGAAGCACTATTACTAATATTTAAACTCTCAACTCTATTATTAATATTAATTTTAAACAAAAAATCAGAATTTTTTTTGGTTTGGTAATTTAATCCATATCCTTCCGAACCAAAAAGTAAAACATTATTTCCTTTCCAATCATGTTTTGTAAAGTCTTTTTTTGCATTTCCATCAAATCCACTCACCCAAAAGTTTTTTGATTTTAGGTACTTTAATGTTGTACTGATATTTGATACTTCAAATATATTTATTAATTCTGTACATCCGCTTGCACTTTTAAATAGAAGTTTGCTCTCACCAGGATAAGATCTTTCTTTGACAATAATTCCATCAATATTAAACGATGCTGCACTTCTTATTATAGAGCCAATATTTCTTGGATCTGTAACCTCTTCTAATGCTACGAGATTAATATTGTTTCTATCATGATTTTTTTCTAAGAAATCTTTGATTGTAAACTCATCTAAATGTTCAATTTCTGCTACAAATCCTTGATGAGTAATATTATCTTTAGTGCAATATTTATCCAATTCCCTCTTAGTTTTATAAAAAATTTTTATATCTTTAAGCAAATTTACTTGACTATTATTTTTGTGAATTTGTTTCTTAGAGTCTTCTGTTAAAAATATCCTTATAACCTTTCTTTTTGGGTTTTTTAAAGCCTCTAAAACAGCATGTTTGCCAACTATGAAAAAAGTAGATTTTCTCATGAAATTTTTAAGTTTTATCTAAATAAATAGCATATTTAAAAGCAAAATGATTTATTGC
>CETH01018478.1_pt1 | contig 18074 bp, 20 predicted proteins | sample 361461 | NCBI WGS metagenome assembly CETH01 (sample SAMEA2622695, study PRJEB7988) | marine metagenome | isolation source: saline water (ENVO:00002010), including
TGTTGTAAGGAGGGTCAGCAAAAACTAAATCAAAAGTTTTACTAGGAATCTTTTTTAAAATTTCTAAAGACTCGCCGTTTATAATCCTGTTACAAAATTTCGTCATTTACTGAATTCAACCCGAAATTGAATCTTCAGTCAATTTTTTTTTTTGGAAAAAAAAGAGTCTATCGTGTGTAAAATTTTCTTATTTAGACAAGATGTTGTGTACAGGCTTATAGCTTCTCCTATGATAATTGGTTACTCCAAATTTTTTCAAAGCGCTTAAATGTTGTGATGTTCCATAACCAAAATTCTTATTCCATTTATATTTTGGATATTTATTGCTTAATCTTATCATGTAAAGATCTCGGTAAGCTTTAGCAATTATTGAGGCTGCAGAAATACATTTTATTTTCTGATCGCCTTTAACGATTGTTCTAAAATTATTAATTTTTTTTGGAGCATGAGTACCATCAATTAAAAAAATATCAGGTTTTTTTTTTAATTTTTTAATTGCACGCTCCATAGATAGCAAAGATGCATTAAAAATATTGAATTTATCTATTTCGTTTACTGATGCTAATCCTATTGAAAACCATGAATTTTTTTTAATATGATCAGCAATGACCAAACGATCTTTAAAAGGAATCATTTTTGAATCTTTAAGTAAAGATTTTTTAATACTTTTTTTTAAGATAACAACACAGGAAACCACTGGACCCGCCAAACATCCCCTTCCAACTTCATCAACACCAGCAAATAGTTTATCTCGCATTTAGGTTAATTTTAAATTCAGATATTTTTTTCCTAATCATTTTTAAGTCTTCCCAGGCATACTTTTTTTGATCTGGTTGCCTCATTAAAAATGCAGGATGAAAAGATGCAATAACATTTGTTTCAATATTACCAATTTTTTTATCAATCCACTTACCTCTAGCTTTTGATATAACTATTTCATTACCTATAATTGCATTTAATGCAGTGCTTCCTAACAATAATAAAATTTTTGGATTTATTATTTCTATATGTTTTTTTAAAAAAGGTAGGTATCTGTTTATCTCCTCGTCCGTTGGTCTTCTATTTTGAGGAGGTCTAAAATTTACAACGTTTGATATATAAACATTTTTTCTATTTAATTTAATTGACACAAGCATTTTATCTAAAAGTTTTCCAGCTCTACCAACGAATGGTTTACCCTCTTTATCCTCATTTGCTCCTGGCCCTTCTCCGATAATCATAACTTTTGAATTTGGATTGCCATCAGAAAAAACGATGTTTGTAGCATTTTTCTTTAACTCACAATTTTTAATAGAATTAATTTGTTTCTTCAGTCGTTCTAATAAAGATATTTTATTTTCGTTATTATTACCCATATTTTTATTGTTATTTTTTTCATATCTAGTGATAGATTTGTTATTATATCTCAGTTTATTATTTATAAGTTTATGATAAATTTTCTTTTTAATACTTCTCATATTTTATGAAATCACATTTTTTAACTACAATATTATATACATTAATATTAACCGTTGTATTAAATTCATCTTATGCAAAAAACAAAGATTTCAATTATAACGCTAAAAATATATCAAATTATTTTTCTGCTATATTGTCTTTTCACAATTTAAACTATGAAAAGTCAGAAAATTTTTTTAAGAAAATTAATGACTCTGAAAAAAACAGTACCAAACAATCATCAAAATATATTCAGTCTTTAATTAATTCAGGAAAGTATATAGAGGCAGAAAGATATTCAAAAGGTTTAGAAAACAAAAAAAAATCTAATTTTGAAAGTAAATTAATACTAGGATTAAGTGAATTTAAAAAAGAAAATTATATTAAAGCAAAAAAATATTTCAATGAAATTGAAAAAAATCGGGAGCATTTAGCCGTTTCAAGAATCTTGAAAATTTCACTTAATATTTGGTCGTCTATTGAAGAAGATGGAATTTCTTCTATTCAAAATATACCTGAAAGATACAATAATTTTAAAATAATACAAAATACATTAGCAAATTGCTTTTTCGATACAAACGAAACAACCAAGGTATTTAATGAAATTTTAAATAATAAAAAAGAAAATTTTTCTAGGTATTATTTTTTTTATGCAAATTATCTAATTAATCAAAATAAAAAATTAGAAGCGAATGAAATAATAAATTATGCATCAAAAAAATATCCTAATAATTTGTTAATTAACCAATTAAAAAAAACATATTTAGATAAAGAAAAAAATTATAATAACTTTAATTGCAAAAATAAGAATCATATAATTGCTGAAATTTTTTATATTATTTCCAATGCTCTATCTACACAAACTAATTATGAATTATCAAATTTTTATGCAAATTTATCAAAGTATTTAAACCCTAAATTTTCATCGTATAATTCCCTCTTGGGTGAAAATTTTTTTGTTTTAAAAAAATATGAAAAATCTAAAAAAATTTTTAATCAATTATCCAAAACTGGATCTGTTTACAAATGGTATTCCTCAAGACAAATTGCTTTTATTTTATACGAACAAAATAAAAAAGATGAAGCTGTAAAGAGTTTAACCAAGTCTTATAAAAAAATTAATCCAAGTATTTATCAAACTTATGATTTTGCAAATTTTTTAAGAAATAACGAAGATTATGAAAGTTCTATAAAACTTTACACTACTTTGCTTTCAAAAATTAATAAAAATCATGAACTTTATCCAAAAATTTTAGATAGAAGAGGGACAGCTTATGAAAGAGTTAAAAAATTAGAGTTGTCGGAGAAGGATTTACTAATGTCTTTAAAAATATCACCAAATCAACCATACGTTATAAACTATTTGGCATACTCTTGGTTAGAGCAGGGTAAGAATTTAGATAAATCATTAGAGATGTTACGCAAAGCTAATGAATTAAAGAGAGATGATGGTTATATTACAGACTCGCTCGGTTGGGCTCTTTATAAACTTAATAAATTTGAAGAGTCAAAAAAATTTTTAAAAGCAGCAATTATCTTAATGCCACAAGATCCAATCGTTAATGATCACTTTGCAGATTGTTTGTGGAAAAATAACCAGAAGATACAAGCCCGATATTATTGGAATTATGTTTTAGAATTAAAAGATACTGAAAAAAAATTGAAAAAATCAATTAAAAATAAATTGATATTTGGTTTAGAGAAGGGCTGATCTTGTAATGAAATTTAATTTTTTAAGGTCTTACTGCAAAATTAATTTGTTTTTAAATGTTGGGAAAAAAATAAAAAAAATAAAACTTCATAATATTCAGTCTCTCGTCTTTATTCTTAATTTACATGATGAAATAAGAATAAGGAAAACTAGTAAACGTAAAGACACAATCAAATTCTCAGGTTTGTTTGCTAGTCAAGTAAAAATTAGAGATAACTCAATTTTACGTTCATTGGTTCTTTTAAGAAACAAAGGTTTTATAAAAGAAGGTTCTTATTATGATGTTAAGGTTAATAAGAAAATTCCTGTATTTTCTGGTCTTGGTGGTGGTTCAAGCAATTCAGCATCGATTATTAAATATTTTTTAAAAAAAAAAGATTTAACAAATAAAAATATTGAATATTTTTCTAAAATTCTTGGATCAGATATTAAATTATATTTTTACTCTTCTCAAATTCTTCAAAAAAATTTGACAATAATTAAAAAAATTAAGAAACATCGAAAATATTACTTTATTTTAGTTTACCCTTTTCTTAAATGTTCTACAAAACAGATTTACACCAAGGTAACATCATATGATATAATTAGAAAAAATATTAAAATCAATTTTTACTCTAAAATAAAACTTATTCAATTTTTAAAAAAAAGTCACAATTCATTAGAAAAGATTGTAATTAAAAAATTTCCAACAATTAAAAAAACTTTAAAGGAAATTGAAAAATTAAATAGTTGTCAATTTTCAAGAATCACAGGTTCTGGTTCTACGTGTTTTGGCCTTTTTTTAAGTAAAAAAAGAGCTGATTTAGGAGTAAAAAAAATTAAAAAAAAATTCCCTAAATATTGGTGTGTTACTGGTAAAACTATTTAATTTTGTTTTTTTGTGGTATATCAAAAAATACTTTGGGGCGTAGCCAAGCGGTAAGGCAGCGGTTTTTGGTACCGCCATCCTAGGTTCGAATCCTAGCGCCCCAGCCATTAAATATGTTTTTAATTAGTAAGATAAAAAATTTATTTTTTCCTTTTTATAGGATTGATGAAACAAAAAAAATTTTTAGTATTCTTAATTCAAAAAATAAAAAAGAAGCTATGTTTGTTGGTGGGTGTGTAAGAAAATATTTACTAAAAGAAGATGTCGACGATATTGATATTGCCACAACCCTAACACCTGACGAAATAATAAAAAAATTTGAAAATACTGAAATTAAAGTAAAAAAAACAGGAATTGAACACGGTACACTAACACTAGTTTTGGGAAAAAAGAAATTTGAAGTTACAACTCTTAGAAAAGATTTGTCAACAGATGGTCGACATGCCGATATTGAATTTACAGAAAATTGGAAAAAAGATTCGGAGAGAAGGGATTTTACCATTAACTCTATATACCTGGATGAAAAAGGAAAAATTTACGATCCACAAGAAGGGTTTAGAGATCTCAAAAATAATAAAGTTAAATTTATTGGAAATGCAGACGCCAGAATAAAAGAAGATTATTTAAGAATTTTAAGATTTTTAAGATTTTCTATTCAGTATCGTAGTTTCGAAATCGATAAGCAGACGCAAAAAGCTATTAAAATTAATTTGAATGGAATAACAAAACTCTCAAAAGAGAGAGTTTATAGTGAGTTAGAAAAAACAATAATACTTAATAACTTTTATGATCTATTGCAAAACGAATTTTTAACAAAAATTTTTAAACTAATTTTTCCAGAGTTCACCTATTTGGATAGAATTAAAAAGTTAAAAAAACTTAAAAATGTAAAAATTGATAAAGATTTAATTTTTGCTATAATGTTGATTGACTCTTCTAATAATCATAAATATTTTTTTCATAAATACAACCTTCCTAAAGATCTTATAAAAAATCTTGACTTATTTTCCGATATTTTAAAAGAAATAAAATTAAAAAAAGATTTTTTTTCTGAAGATTTGAAGAAAAATATTTTTTTATATGGAAGAATAAATATGAGAAATCTTTTTTTAATACATAGTATTATTAATAAAAAAACTTTAACTTCTCAAATTAAAGAAATTTTAGAAAAAATTAATAGAATTTCAATTCCTAAATTTCCAGTTACAGGAAATGACTTAATTAAACTAGGTTTGAGTAGGGGAATAAAAGTAGGTGAAGTATTAAAAAAAATTGAACATAAGTGGATTGACAATAACTTTAAAATTAAACAAGAAGAAATTAAAATCTTAGTCGAAAACTACGTAGATTAAATATATTCTACCTTAATAATTTCATAATTTTTTTCTCCCGATGGAGTTTTAAAATTCACAACGTCTTTATTTAATTTTCCTATAAGAGATTTTCCCATTGGAGATTTAAAATATATTAAATTTTTATTCATATCAGCCTCATCTTTTCCAACTATTTTAAATGAATTTTGATTATCTTTATCTAAATCTTTTACTGTTACTGTTGAACCAAAAATAACTTTTCCGTCATTTTCAATCTTAGTAACGTCTATTACATTTGCTCTTGCTATAACACTATTTATTTCTAAAACTCTACTTTCAGTTTGAGCTTGTTGTTCCTTAGCAGCATGGTACTCAGCATTCTCTTTTAAATCACCATGTCCTCTAGCTTCGGCAATAGCCTCAATTATTTTTGGCCTTTTAATATTTTTTATTTCTTCTAATTCTTCCTGAAGTTTTTTTAAACCTGAAACTGTTATTGGTTCTTTTTCCATCTATTTCCACTTCGCATTTGGGGGCAGAGACATTAAAATTGCATCTACGTTTCCTCCTGTATTTAAACCAAACTTAGTGCCTTTGTCATATAATAAATTAAATTCGATATATCTACCTCTTTTATATAGCTGTTTATTTTTTTGTTTTTTTGACCATTTAGAATTTACTTTCCTCTCAATTATATTCTTTGCACTATCTAAAAAGCATAACCCAATGTTTCTAACAAAACTAAAATCTTTTTCCCAATTATCATTTTTATAATCAAAAAATATACCCCCTATACCACGTTTTTCATTTCTATGCGGAAGATAAAAATATTCATCACACCATTTTTTGTATTTGGGATAATATTTTTTATTATATTTATCACATACTCTTTTGATTTTTTTATGAAAGAATTTTTCTTCTTTTTCATCTTTCATGGATGGCGTTGCATCCATTCCACCTCCAAACCAACTTTTCGACGTAACTATAAATCTGGTATTAAAGTGTAATGCAGGTATTTTAGGATTTTTCATGTGTGCTACTACTGAAATTCCAGATGCCCAGTAATATGGATTTTTTTTAGCTCCCAAAATTTGAGATCTAAATTTTTTTTGAAACTTTCCAGATACTTCAGAAAAATTTACTCCAACACTATCAAAGATATATCCATTTTTTAAAATAGCATAAGTCCCACCGCCATCCCCAGGATTCTTTGATTTTCTCCAAGAAGCGTGTTTAAAAACATTATTTCGAAATTTTTTAGATTTTGCTCTTTCAATATTTTCGAATTCCTCGCATATTCTAGATTGAAGGTATCTAAACCATTCACTAGCAATACTCTTTTTGATTTCTAATTTTGTTGTCATAAAATTAATTATTTTGTTTATAAAATCATTAATTCCTTAAATTAAAACAATTTTGTGTGTCATTCTGACCCGGTTTTGAATTATAAATAGTTCCTATTTAAATATAAATAAATGTTAATATAATTTTATGGATAAATCAGGAAAAAAAAACAGAAGAGACTTTCTTTTTACAGCAAGCTATACAGTCGGAGCTATAGGCTTGGGCGCTACAGTTTGGCCCTTTATTGACCAGATGAATCCTGATAGTTCTGTTAAAGCTTTAGCCTCTACGGAAGTGGATTTGAGTCAAATTCAACCAGGAAAAGCAATTACAGTACTTTGGAGAGGTAAACCAGTTTTTATAAAAAGAAGAACACAAGAAGAAATAATTGAGGCAAAAGAAGTTAAGTTAGAAGATTTAAAACACCCAGAAAAAGATGAGGATAGAGTTAAAAAAGAAGAATGGTTGGTTATGTTAGGAATTTGTACGCATTTAGGATGTGTGCCATTGTCAAATAAAGGAGAATATAATGGATGGTTCTGCCCATGTCACGGATCACATTACGACACATCCGGAAGAATAAGAAAAGGTCCAGCCCCTACTAATATGGAGGTACCAAAATACGAATTTGTTGATAATAACACTATAAAGATTGGATAATTTTATGAGCGAACACACTTACACACCTTCTTCGAAATTTGGCAAATGGTTTAACGATAGATTGCCACTTTTAACTCTTGGAGATCATTTAGCAAATTATCCTACACCTAAAAATTTAAATTACTGGTGGACTTTTGGTGGGATCTTAACTTTTTGTTTAGTGACACAAATTGTTACCGGGCTTGTTTTAGCAATGCATTATGTAGCTCATGCAGATTTGGCTTTTGATAGTGTAGAGCATATCATGCGAAATGTTAATTACGGTTGGTTAATCAGGTATATCCACGCGAATGGCGCGTCTATGTTTTTTTTAGCAGTCTACATTCATATATTTAGGTCTTTGTTCTATGGATCTTATAAGGCACCAAGGGAAATCATTTGGATTTTGGGAATGCTAATTTATATTTTAATGATGGCTACTGCATTCATGGGATATGTTTTGCCATGGGGACAGATGAGTTTTTGGGGCGCAACAGTAATTACGAACCTTTTTAGCGCAATACCTTTGGTCGGGGATAGTATAGTCACTTGGTTGTGGGGAGGCTACTCGGTAGACAATCCGACATTAACAAGATTTTTTAGTTTACATTATTTATTCCCGTTTATTATTTTGGGATTAGTAGTTTTACACATTTGGGCTTTACATGTTCCAGGAAACAATAATCCCGTCGGAATTGAAATTAAAAAACCTTCAAAAGATACAGTTCCTTTTCACCCATACATAACAATTAAGGATTTGTTTGCGCTTTTAATATTCATAATTATTTTTTCTGGTTTTATATTTTTTTCACCAAATATTTTGGGACACCCAGATAATTATATACCTGCAAATCCTTTAGTTACACCTACTCATATTGTGCCAGAATGGTATCTACTACCTTTCTACGCAATTCTGAGATCTGTTCCTGACAAATTAGGTGGTGTAATTTTAATGTTTGGTTCATTATTTATACTCTTAATCCTTCCTTGGTTGGATAGTAGCAAGGTAAGGTCAGCAGTTTTTAGACCTATTTACAGAATTTTCTTTTGGGTGCTCATGGTAGATTTATTCGCTCTAGGTTATGTTGGAGCTATGCCTGCGGAAGGTCTTTATTTATTAATTGCTAGAGTTGGAACTGCATACTATTTCATTCATTTTTTAATAATAATGCCTTTCCTTAGTAGGATTGAGAAAACAGATCCATTGCCGCTTAGTATTTCAGAACCTGTATTAACAGGTATGCCTAAACCTGAAATGATGAGAAAAGATAAAAATAATTTATAATGTATAAATTTAAAACTAAATTTTTTTTTATTTTTTTAACTCTATTTTTAATAATCTCTAGTGCAAATTCTGCAGAGAAAGTGGAACTTCTTACTCAAGATTGGTCATTTAAAGGTATCACAGGCAAGTTTGACAGAGCATCTTTGCAGCGAGGATATCAAGTTTATAGCGAAGTCTGTGCTTCATGCCATTCTATGAGACTATTGAGTTATAGAAATTTAGGCGAGGAGGGTGGACCTGAATTTTCAGTTGACCAAGTAAAAGCGATAGCAGCAAATTTTGAAGTAACAGATGGTCCTAATGCAGATGGCGATATGTTTACTAGACCAGGAAGACCATCAGATAGATTTGTATCACCTTATCCAAATATTCAAGCAGCTACAGCTGCAAATGGAGGCGCATATCCACCAGACATGTCTGTACTTGTAAAATCAAGAAAAGGCGGAGCAGATTATATATACTCAGTTTTAATGGGATATGAGGAACCTCCAGCTAATATGAAATTAGATGATGGTGTTTATTATAATAAATATATGGAGGGTCAAAAGATTAAGATGTCAAACCCTCTATCAGATGGAATTGTTACATATTCAGATGGCACTCAAGCAACTGAAGCACAAATGGCAAAAGACGTAACAACTTTTCTAGCCTGGGCTGCCGAACCCACTTTAGAACAAAGACATAAAATGGGCGTTAAAGTCCTAATTTTTTTAATTATTTTTACAATTCTTGTTTATCTGAGTATGAAAAGATTATGGTCAAGGATTGACTCTGAAAAATAATACGTCGCCGTCTTTCACACCATAATCTTTTCCTTCAACCCTTAATTTTCCGTTTTCTTTAGCTTTTTCCGCACTACCATACTTTTCAAAATCATCATATGAAACTACTTCAGCCCTAATAAAATTTTTTGTAAAATCCGTGTGAATTACTCCCGCAGCAATTTGAGCATTTGTATTTTTTTTTATAGTCCATGCTCTGGTTTCCTTGGGACCTGAGGTAAAAAAGGTATTCAAATCTAATAATTCATAACCAGTTTTAATTAATTGATCTAAACCAGTTTTTTTAAGACCTATATTTTCCATGTAATCCACTTTTTCTTCAGGCTTTAGGTCGGTAATTTGATCTTCTATATCAGCACAAACAATTACATGTTGTTGATTTGGATATTTTTCCATTGTTGCTTTTGTATATTTGTTCCCGTTTTTTACACTACTTTCATCAACATTATTCACAATTATGTAAGGCTTTCTTGATATTAAACCAACCTCTTTTAAAATTTTGCTATCTTCAGGATTGCTATAATTTTTTAAGTCTTTACCTTTACCCAATTCCTCCATTACTTCTTCCAATAGTTTAATTTGTTTTTCACTCAATTTTTTTTTAACATTTTTTTGAAGCTTTTTCTCGATTTGATTTATATCTGCTAATAATATTTCGGTTTTTATTGTTTCAAGATCACTAATTGGATCAATTTTTTTATTTACATGTTGAATATTCTCAGAGTCAAAGCATCTAACTAAATGAATAATGGCATCAACCTCCCTTATATGAGATAAAAATTTATTTCCTAAACCTTCACCCTTGGAAGCACCTTTAACAAGCCCAGCAATATCAACAAAAGTTATATTCGTATTAATTTTTTTTTCTGAATTAGAAAGTTGATGTAGCACATCTAATCTTTTGTCGGGTACATCGACAACTCCAATATTTGGATCTATAGTACAAAAAGGAAAGTTCGCAGCTTGTGCATTTTTAGATGATGTTAAAGCATTAAATAAAGTTGATTTACCAACATTTGGTAAACCAACTATTCCACACTTAAATCCCATTCAAATTTTGATTAACCTTACTTGAAAAAGTATCAATTTTTCTTTCAATTAAAGTTGGTAGAAGTTTTACAATATTTACTGTTATATCCTGAATTCGCTCTTCTTCATTCTCACTAAAATCCTCTAGAACATGATTGTTAACTTTCTTTTTATCTTGTGGGTGGCCTATTCCAACTCTGACTCTCGAATATTCTTTTCCAATAGATTTATCTATTGACTCAATTCCGTTATGGCCGGCGCTGCTACCGCCAAACTTTGCTTTAACTTTTCCTAAGTCAATGTCCATATCGTCGTGAAAAACAAATACGTTTTTTGCATCAATTTTAAAGTACTCTATTAACTCTCTTATACATGTGCCAGAGTTATTCATAAATGTTAAAGGTTTAATAGCATAAACTTTTTGATTATTAATATTTCCAGTGGTCAACAAACCTTTAAACTTAGGTTTTTGTTTTGATAAATTAAATTCTTGGTTAATCTTATCAATTATTTTGAAACCTATGTTGTGTCTATTGTTTGTATTATTTGGGCCAGGATTTCCTAAACCTACTAGTAAAAGCATATAAACTATTTTTTTTCTTTCTTGTCAGGCGTTTTTTTGTCTCCAGCCTGTTCTTTTCCTTTTTCATCTTTCTTAGGAGCTTCACCCTCTTTTGGAGTTGCTTCCGCACCCTCAGCAGTTGCCGCTACTTCTCCTTCAGCACCCTCCGAAGCAGTTTCTTCAGCAGGCTTTTCTGGTTCCTTAACAATTGTTGGAGGTGCAATAGTTGCAACAACAAAATCTCTATCAGTTATCGTGGGTTTTGCATTTTCAGGCAATTTTACAGAGGAAATTTTTATACTGGTACCAATATCCAATCCTGATAAATCCACTTCAAGATTTTCAGGAATTGTTTCAGCCTGGCATTTTAATTGAACTTTACGTCTAACTATATTTAAAACCCCACCCTTTTTAAGGCCTGGTGACTCACTATTATTTTTAAAAATAACTGGAATTTCCAAAATGATCTTTGAACCTTTAACTATTCTCATAAAATCAATATGCGCAGGTTTTTCTGTAACTACATGGAAAGAAACATCCCTAGGGATTACTTTTTCTTTTTTTCCTTCAATCTCAAGATCAATAATTTTTGACAAAAAAGTTTCAGAATTAAAAATATTGTTAAAAGATTTTTCCTCAACGCTTAGTTTTAAATTTGGGCTCTTCCCACCATATAAAATTGCGGGTATAAAACCCTTTGACCTCAAAACTTTCGTCTGACCTGATGTTTTATTTTCTCTCTTAGTAGCCTTTAAGTTATTTATCATTTGAAGAAGCAATTTAACCCAACTTTGAAATAAAACAAGTGCTAATTAAACAGATCTGATACTGATGTTGAATTTGAAATCCTTTTAATAGCTTCAGCCATTAAAGGTGCGATAGATAGTACCTGAATTTTATTAATATTTTTAATTCTTTTTGCATTATCTATGCTGTCAGTGATAACTAATTTTTTGATTTTTGATTTTTTGATCTTATTTATAGCATCTCCACTTAATACCGCATGAGTAATGAAAACATAAACATCCAAAGCGCCTTTCTTTTTTAGCGCCTCAACGGCATTAACAATTGTTCCCCCGCTATCAATTATATCATCAACTATTATACAATTTTTATTTTTTACATTACCAATAATATTCATTACTTGAGATTTTCCAGCTTGAGGTCTTCTTTTATCAATTATAGCTAAGTCAGCATTTATTTTTTTTGCAAGACCTCTAGTTCTCTCAATTCCACCAGCATCAGGTGAAACACATATAAAATTTTTTTCCTTTATAGATTTTTTAATATACCTTGCAAATATGGGTGTCGTGAAAAGGTTATCTACGGGCATATCAAAAAAACCTTGGATTTGACCAGCGTGAAGATCTACTGTAACAATTCTATGAGCTCCAGCATTTGTTATCAAATTAGAAACAAGTTTTGCTGAGATCGAAGTTCTTGGAACCACTTTTCTATCTTGTCTTGCATAACCAAAATATGGAATTACAGCTGTAATATTTTTTGCCGATGATCTCCTTAAAGCGTCAATACACAATAGAAGTTCCATTAAATTATCATTCGCAGGTGTTGAAGTAGATTGGATTACAAAAACACTATTACCTCTAATATTTTCATTTATCTCTACGTAAATTTCTCCATCTGCAAAATTTTTAATATTTGTATTAACTAATTTAAGCTTTAATTGTTTTGAAATGCTTTTGCTTAGTGCTGGATTGCTTGTTCCTGATAAAATTTTCATTAGGACGATTCATTTATACAACCATTAACTCATGTTTTCAATTAATTTTGTTCGTCAAATTTCTTGATTACCGATATGCATCTTCCGTAGTCATCATGCCCTAACTTTTTGGCCCTTCTATGGCTAAAATATTCATTATCAGCGGCAAAACTATCAACATTAATATTATCTATTTCAACAACACCAAGATCACTAAATTTTTTATTTACGAATCCTCTTAAGTCAAAATTAAAAGTATTTTTTTTATTTTCTTGAAAAAATGATAAGTTATTTTTAGAATTTTTTATAAAATTTAAATAAAAATCTCTTTTGACTTCATAATTTTTTTGAGAAATACATGGTCCTATTGATACTACCAACTGTTTTACATCTCCATTCATATTATTGATCTTTTCTAAAGTATTTTCGATTATACCATTTATTGCACCTTTCCAGCCAGCGTGTATACAGCCAACAATCTCCTTTTTTTTTTCGTAAATAAGTATGGGTACACAGTCTGCCGTTAGGACACCTAAAGCAACCTTATTATCAATAGTAAGCATTGCATCACAATTAAATTTTTTATTTTTTTCATTTTGATTAACTATTTCAACCTTATTACTATGTGTCTGGTGCATTAAAACTAACAAATTTTTTTTGATTTTAAATTTTTCAGAAACTATTTCTAAATTTTTTTCAACGCTCTCTTTTTGATCTTTGCTACCAGTACCACAGTTTAGGCTCTTATAAATTCCCTTTGAAATTCCGTTTTTTCTAGAAAAAAAACAATGATTGGTGTTATAATTTTTTAAATTTTTAGAGTAAAACATTATTTAAAAGCTAAAGAAAAACTACATTTTTTATTTTTTGCAAAAATTACTTTAAAATTTTGGCCCATAAGTCCCGGGTGTAATAATCTTTTAATTCTAAGATTTAAATTTGATCTTTCTTGCAAACTAATTTTTTTGTTCAAAATTTTCATACGTTCAATTATTCCAAGTTTTTGGAGGAATTCACTTTGGGTAATTATTTTTTCCACATATAAATTATTCCAATTAAAATAATCTTTGTATAAATTAAAATTTACCAGCGAGGTAATATCTGCATTACCAATATTTTCTTTAATATCATTGTATTTATGTTTTACAACAGACTGTAAAGTATTTATATTATTTTTAGTTTTATAACCATAGTCTATAAAAAGCACTCCACCATTCAATTTTTTTATTTTTTTACAAATAATTTCGAGTTCTTTGAATCCATATTCTGGATACTCAATAATTCCGTTCTCGCTCAGAAGCTTAAAATTTTTTAGTTTATTTACTTGTTTTTTCGGGGCTTTTTTAAAAACAAATTTTATATTATTTTTTTGCAAAGCAACATATTTTTCATAAATATCATGATTTACTTTTTTAAATTGTTTTATAGGTAGGGCATCCAAAAATTCATTACCAAAAAATATTACAGGACCATTTTTTATTTCTTTTAAATTATTTACCCATGATACTTTTTTTGAAATTATTCTTTTCTTTTGAATTTTTTTAAGTTTTTCACTTTTCTCATAAAGTATAATATTAATTGAATTGAAAATTTCAGGAAAGTTTTTAAGGGTTTTAATCAATACAAGACAAAAATCCCCATTGCCCGGTCCTAACTCTATAAAATTCAAATGTTTTGGTTTATTTAAATTTTCCCAAAAGCTAATAACCCATATTGTTACTATCTCACAAAAAATGTTTGAAATATTAGGTGCTGTAACGAAATCTCCTTTAATACCAAATGGATTATGTTTTTGATAATATCCAAAATTTCTATGATAAAGAGCCTTTTCCAAAAAAAGGTCTAGTGAAATTGATTTCTTTTTAGAGAAAATTTTATTTATTTTTCTCATAAAAAATAATTTTTGATAAAAAAAATGAACCCAATAAAACCATTATAATGCTCAAAGTTGTTCCCATACTAAGTTGATTAAACAAGTAACCAATGTGACTATCTGGCTCTCTAAATTGTTCAGAAATAATTCTAAATACACCATAAAGTATTAAAAATAATGAAGAAATTATACCCTTTCCAAGAATTTTTTTTCTTAATAAAAAATTTAGAATTATAAATAAAATTAAACCTTCTAAAAACGCCTCATAAATTTGGGATGGATGTCTTGGAAGACTATCAATGTTTGGAAAAATTATACCCCAAGATTTGTTTGTTGGTATTCCATATAATTCTCCATTTATAAAATTTGCTATTCTACCTAAAAAGATACCAATAGGAGCAACACAACATACTGTGTCAAAATATATTTTATAATTAAGCTTTTTAAGTTTAGAGAAAAAATATATTGCGATTATAACCCCAATAAAACCTCCATGAAATGACATTCCCCCTTTCCAAAGTTTAAAAATTTCCCCTAAATTATTTAAGTAAAATACAGGATCATAGAAAATTACATATCCAATTCTTCCGCCAGCAATAACACCTATGGTAATATAGCCAATTAAATCGTCAAAATTTTTTAAAAAAATATTTTGATCGATATTTAGTATTTGTTTTTTAATTATGAATTTCCCGTATTTCCACCCTGCTAAAATTCCAAAAATATAAGCAAGAGAGTACCATCGAATCTGAAGGTAACCCAAATCAACTAAAACTGGATTAAAATCATGTATCATAATTATCCAATTAAATTTATCACAATTGAAATTAAATTACTTATAATTTAAACTAATTTTATGAATAATTCTCAGAAAATTATAAAAATGATATCGGACTTCATCGAGGCAGGCCTGATAAGCTCTCAAGACTTTAAAAGGGAACTTTCAACTTCACTAAAATTTCAAAAGGAAAATATTGCTTCTAAACTGGACCTTGTTACAAAAGAAGAGTTTAAAGTTCTTAAAAAATTAATTGAAAAACAACAGGTTCAAATCAATAGATTAAAAAAAAATAAGTCTAAAAAGGTAAAGAAATCTTAACGAGAAGACCTTTATGCTTACTCTCTGATAGCATAATATTCCCCCCATGCGATTTTACTATATCTTGTGCAACTGAAAGACCGAGACCAACACCAGATTTATTTAATCCTCTACTTTTATCAACTCTATAAAATGGCTTAAAAACATTTGAGTATTCATTTTTAGGTATTCCTGGCCCATTATCCTCAATAGTTAAAATTAAATTATTAATTGATTTTTTAATATCTACAAAAACTTTATTTCCATAAACAAGACCATTTTCTAAAATATTTAAAATACACCTGTTAATTAAATTTTTCCTTCCATTAAACATAAATTCCCCCTCATAATGAAATTCATATTTTGCTAGATCATATTTTTTTAATAAATTTTTCACTACTTCAGTCAAATTGAAATTAATAGATTTTTCCTCTGTTTGTGACTTTGCGTACTGGAGGTAATCATTCAACATTCTTTCCATTTCATCAATATCTTCTGCCATTTTTCCTGTGGTTTCTTTTTTTTCTAATAAAGCTAATTGTAATTTAAGTCTTGTTAGAGGAGTTCTTAAATCATGACTTATCCCGGATAACATCTCAGATCTTTGTGTAAGATGTCTATTTATCCTTTTCATCATCCTGTCAAATTCATATGTTGCCTCCCTAATTTCTAAAGCACCGCTTGGTCTCAAGTTTTCAATACTTTCTCCTTTCCCAAATTTTTTTGCTGCTTTTGATAAATTTACAATTGGTCTAGTCTGATTTTTTAAAAAAATTAAGGCAATAAATATTAAAATTAAAGATGGAAGCGTGAGCCATAATACAAATATTCTTACTGAAGAGGGTGCAATTTTATCTTTTGAAAAATAGATTTGAATAATATTTTCCTCAGACTTTATTCTTAGATCCACTAAATCAATATAAGTAACAGTATCAAACCAGTACTGATTTCCAAAAACTGGTTTCATTTCTCTTCTAAGAGATCTATCCATCGGACTAAAACGTCTATCAGATTTTGTTATAGGCAATGCTTCATTTTTTTTTATATTGATTACAAAATCAAAATTTTTTTTGTAAGAGTTTGTCAAAAATTGAATATTTTTTTTGTCATCAGATCGATATACATCGAATAAAGTTTTGATCTCACTCACCAAGGATCTCGTCATACCTTTATTTGCTTTAATCCAAATACTATCAAAAAATACTATCGAAATCGTAACTTGTAATATTATTATTGGAGCAGCAACAATTATAAGAGCTCTATAAAAAAGCCTTCTTGGCAAAATTTTTTTTAATATTTTATTTAACCCAAAGGACATATCCCGAACCTCTTATAGTTTGTAAAAATTTCGGATCTTTTGGATTAACCTCAATTTTCTTTCGCAATCTAGTTATCATCACATCAATAGATCTTTCTTTTGAAATCTTCGAAATTTTAGCAATTTCTTCTCGTGAAAAAATTTTTCCAGGAAAAGACAACATTTTTATCAAAACATTTTTTTCTGAAGAATTTATTTTTCTTATTTTTTCTTTTAATTTAATATTCATTTTATTTAAATTTATTTCAGCGTCACCTATCTTGGTAGGCTTTTGAAGAATATCATTATTCCTATTTTTTATAATATTTTTTATTCTAAGTAAAAGCTCTTTAGGCTCAAAAGGTTTTCCAATATAATCGTCTGCTCCTAACTCTAAACCATGGATTCTATTTTCAGCTTCTCCTTTAGCTGTCAGTAAAATAATAGGAACATTTTTTGATTGTTTTAGTTCTTTTGTTAGATCGTATCCATTTTGTCCTGGCATCATTACATCTAATATAATTAAATTAAAATTAAAAATATTAATTTTTATTTTTGCATCTTCGGCATTAATTGCAGTAGAAACAATAAAACCTTTTTCAACTAAATATTGTCTAACAAGATCTCTTATTCTGTTGTCGTCATCTACAACTAGTACATGAAACTTATTTTTTTCCATTTATAATTTTTTTTAAAACCTCCTTAAATTTAACCACTGAACTTGGGTCTGAGTTTTTTAAAGCATTAAATATTCTTTTTTTCTGGCTTTCGAATATTTCATCATAAATTTTTTTTCCATCTGTATCTAAGTAAAGCAATCTTCGTCTTGTATCTATTTTATCTTTTACTTGTTTAATTATATTCAGTCGTTTTAAATCTCTTAAAACTCTATTTAAACTCTGTTTCGTTATTTTTAATTTAAATAAAAGCTCACTTACACTTATCCCTTCATTTCTTTCAACCAAATGTAAAGTTCGAAGATGCGCAGAGCCTATAGATTTTTTTTTTAATATTTCTACAGGGTCTGTGAAAGTCTCTTTATAGGCGTGAAGTAGTAACCTAATGCAATCTTTGATTTGATCATCTCTTAAATAAAGTAAATCTTTCATTTTTTGGTCAGATATGTTGACATATTT
>CETH01039300.1_pt1 | contig 18050 bp, 2 predicted proteins | sample 361461 | NCBI WGS metagenome assembly CETH01 (sample SAMEA2622695, study PRJEB7988) | marine metagenome | isolation source: saline water (ENVO:00002010), including
AATAATATTAAAATTAATATTAATGACGTTTCAAAAAATGAAACTATAAGAGATAAATCAAATAATACATTGCCTTTAGATAAATCTCAATTCAGAAATGTACGTAGTATATCACACGTTCCTTCTTTTTTTCAAGACGGTGAGTCTAATGATAAAAAACTCCCAAGTTATATGAAAAAAGTAACGAAAAGACATTTAAAACCCAGATTATCGATTTCAAATTTAGATATTAAAAATATTGTATTTGACGATGTAATAAATATATTGGATGATAAACTACAAAAAGATGATATTGCAATAGAGGAATTAAATAATATAACAGATTATAAAAAAAAGGTTGATTATTTATGTGTAAAAGAGCAAATAAACACATTATATTTTGAAGAAAATGAATACTATTCCGCAGCTATGGATATATTGGCGAGTTATTTAAAAGGACAAAAAATCATTTATATGGAATCTAAACATCATTGTGAAAAATGGTTAAATTTCTTAATGTTACCTGCTATATTTTTATCCGCATTAGCATCTGTAAGTGGTAGTGCATTGGAACAATATTATTGGGATACTGTTGTAATATCTGGATTAAATGCATTTATATCGTTTTTATTGGCAGTAGTTAGTTATATGAAATTGGATGCTCAAGCCGAATCTCATAAAATTACTGCACATCAATATGATAAACTACAGTCAGAATGTGAATTTACATCCGGTAGATTTTTATTGTTTGGACAATGCGCTTTAACGGATGAAGAAAGTAAAATACGAAGAGAAAAACTGGAAAAAAAAATAACTGACATAGAATCAAAAATTAAAGATATTAAACAAACCAATCAATTTATTATACCACGTAAAATACGATATAAATACAGTATTATTTATAATACTAATATATTTTCAGTAATTAAAAAAATTGAAAATACAAGAAAAGAATCAATAACAAAATTACGTGATATAATAAATATGATAATATTTTTGAAAAATATACGTGCAAAAATTATAAATGGTGAAAATTCAGAAAATGGATTGGTGGAAATAGAACATGATATACAAAAACAATATGAACGTAAAAAAAGTACAATTAGACAAATATTGTTACTGAAATCAGCGTTTACATTAATAGATGATCTTTTCAAACGTGAAATAGAAATGGCAGAAATTAAGAAAAAACAAGTCTGTTTTACGTGTAGTTCTTGTTGTTATAGTGAACCTGAAGATCCCATCAAATCTAATAGTCTTACGAAATACATAATGGACCCTTTTAAAGACTTAGACGAAAGAAAAGCACGAGAAAGAGAAGATATGTTAATAAAAAATATTAAATATTACTCAAATAATAAGAATTAAATATTTAGATTGTATGAATCTTAATATTTAAATATTTTTTTATAGTATAATGAGTAACTATGCACCCAGAGATTATATAGAACCTGGTGAAAAAAAATGGTATTTTATAAAATTTAAACGAGAAAAAGGAACCTCAGCCAATGAAGTTGATGCAACAGGTTTTCAATATAATACAGAAGGAACATCTGTAAAAACAAATGGTCATCAGTTTGTTGTGGGATATAAAAATGGCTCATCTGAACCAATAATGGTTGGTAATTTATTTGATTCAACACAGACTGCCACATATGGTAGTTGGGCAATAACAAGCGATACAGTAAATGGTGTCACAACAACAAATGGAAATGATACTATATTGGGTGTAAAAAATATTGTAAATGCAAATGGTGCAGAATTTGACACTGAACAATATTTTACATTCTTTTTCAATGTTGAAAGTGGCAAATACTATTGGTTTGGTTCATTTGTACATGCACATCATACTGGTAGTCCTTATGGTTCAAACAACTCGTCAAATTTGATTTTCATGTTTCGAGTAGAGGGTACATATACAAAAGGTACTACAGATTTATTTAGTGAATGGGCAAACGATGCTGATATGTTTACTGGTTTAAATGCTGGTTTAAGTCGTTTTGATACAACTAAAGTAAATAAAGTTTACGATTTCACTTGGAATCTTCCAAGAAAAGAATCTAATGTAGTTATTTTGGGAAAAGAAAATTATGAAGTAGCTGGTTGTGTATTTGATTATGATGGTGATAAAATTGTTGCTAATGCAACAAAACAAAATAATTATGTTGTTGCTGATCCAACAGTTTACGATATTGACATAAATAGTAATAAATTGAATACAACCGGTGACCTTGTGGTTAATGCACACGGTACAGGTGGATATGGATTTATGGCACTTACTATTTGTGAAGATATGGTAGTTGTAGCTTTACCATATAATATTAAGTGGTATAGATTAGAAAGTGGTACCTGGACTGAAAAGGGCACAATTACCGATGGCCCAAAACAAATAATTAAATGCAAGTTGAAAAAATCGTATGATGGGGAGTTTTTTTTAATGGCTGCCGGTGATAGATACGCTTGGATGTATTACTTTAATGCTTCGACAAATGCATGGATAAGGGATAGTGATTTTGAAGCCGGAGATGATAGTATATATTTTGGAGATTATCGTGAAGGAACACATCGTCATCAAATGCCAGTACCTTTTACATTTGTACCGAAGAGATTTATGTTTTTTGGAAAAAGCGCCTATTTTTATAATAAAGATGAAACTGTGTATAAACCACAATTAAATTCGTGGGTAACATCACCAATGAGTGGAAATAGTTATCCATTGAATCAACCCGCTGTATGCGCTGGTACATATAGAAATGGTGTAAGTCGTTTGGCTGTAGGTTGGAAGGATTCAACAAATCGTCCTATGAATATTTATCTTGCATTATATAAGGCAACCTCAAATTATTTTGATCTAGATCAAAAAATATATATAGGTCGGTATAATTATGATGGTTATAAACCATATCCTGGCCTCTTAGATTGTGTTATGGATAACGATACCATGGTTTATGTAAAAGGTGATTACAATTTAGCATATAATTTAGAATATAAAGTTCATAAATTAATAAATGATAAATGGTGTTTAGTTGATTCTTTTTACAACTATACAAACACTTATATTGATACGAGATTAAAGGATAATACCCTAGTTATAGGCGCATTTGCTTTTGGTGGTTCTCAACAATTAGGTGATGTAAGAAGAGGTGGGTTAATACAGGTTGATGTAGCTTGTGATATACCACCAAATTTTATAACGTGTCAGTTACCAGCAACTATAAATGAAGTTCAAGATACAACAAATACGAAATTAAGATTATTATTTACAGCCGATATAATGCCAAATAATACAATTAACAATTTTGATTTTATTGTACGAGCTAATGGAAGTCAAATAAATGTATCCCAGGTAGAAATTATAAACGGTGATGTAATTGTAACATTGCAAAATGCTATAACTAAGGGACAAACAGTAACATTAAGTTATACAAATAGTAATAATACAAATTTGCGAGGTAAGCGCACCCCACCAGTACCTTCATTTACTAGTGATATAGTAAATCTAGCTATACAACCATTCCAGGGTATAGAATATAGTGCTTTAAACTATAATCCTGGTTGGAATACAGACTTTTTTAATTTATATCATTATTCAGGAGCTTTATATTTTATAAACAATAATGTTCATAAATATGATATAGCAAATGACCGTTGGAGTAGGCCAAGTACGAGTACACCAGCATATTTAATATTAGAATCAAAACACAGTGGTGGTTTTATATACAACGATGAGATATATACACACGGTTATAGTAGTGGATTTAAAATGGATAAATATAATATCGATAATAATAGTTGGACGTCATTAACTACTACCGGTGCTCCAAAACATATTCATCGTGGTGTATTTTATAATAATGAATACTATTCATATGGTGGTACAAATGCAGCATATAATGATGATGGATATCCCAGAGGCACAACATTTTATAAATTTAATCCGGGTACAAATGCGTGGACAACAATAACATTAACAGGTGACAATCTACCAAGTGATTATGCGGGATTTACAATGGATCTATGTAATAATGAAATACTGATTTATGGTGGTACTACAGATACAGGTTCATATAGTGGAGCAACAAATGATCTATATAAAATAAACATAGATGCTTCAACTATAACAAAAATAACAACAACTGGTGTAAAACCTATTCCGACATTTTTACATACATCCTATATAATGGGGAATGAGTTATATGTACTAGGGGGTGTTATGAAATATCATGGACCTTACTATGATGTACAATCACAATCTCGCATTCTTGATTTAACAACAAATGTATGGAGAAACAGTGATACATTTAGAAATACTGGTATGCTTTCTGGTATGGCAAAATGTATAGTAGGACAGAAAGTTTATTTATTTTCGGGTGGCCATGCAAAATATGAACATACACCAACAACAAGAAATGATAATGGAAGTTTATTATTGGTAGACTATACACCACAAACAGCAATAGGAAATTTTGAAGTGGAAAATTTGGTTGGGGTTGTATTTTTAAAGAAGTTAGAATTCATTATGCCGGTTAATACAACAAATCAATTTGCAAAAGTTGGAACAGAATATAAGAATGGGACAAATGGTAGATGTTATAATATCATAGACCGATATAATATTCAATATGCATCAAATTATGATTACTGGAACACAAGAGATATAAAAGTCTGGCCTACGTTTCAATTTCCATCGGGTTATAGTAGTAATAGTACAAATTGGGATATTTTAGATCAAGACGGAGTATCACAAAAATCTAAAATTTTAGCACAAGCTTTACAGAGAAATGGTCATCATGTCATTTTTAATTACGCATTTAATATAACTCAATATAAACCAATTAATCCAAATTGTGGTATTATAGGTGAAGGTGTAAGTATAGATGAAATAGACATGTTTGGTTTGGAAGGTAGTTGGAATGATTATGACAATGATTTTGCTTATGTTTATTACGTAAATAAAGATACTCCGAATGTAGATGCAAGTGGTGATACAGTTGATGTTTACATTAAATTTTTGAAAGATTATAAACCAAAATATTGGGCAAAAGATATGTATGAGGTTGCGGAAGATCCCGATTATTATTATCTTTTTATTTGTACATTTAAAAATATAGTAGGAAATTCGGCAAGTTTATCGCATTTAATTGTATTTGATACATCAAAAGAAGTAAAAGAAACAGAAACACCAGTGAAAATGGATTGGGGTCCTACATTAGAAAATGCATTTATTTCTTATGGAGAAAACTATAAAATAATATTAACATTTGATACAATAATAGAAACACCTGATAATCCCACTTCATCAGCATTTACAGTTAAAATAAATGGTGCTACTACGACTATAAATTCTGTAACATTAAATTCAACAAAAGGTTTTAATAATGAAATACAGTTAAATATAGCAGTAGCTCCTTCAGTTGGAGATACAGTAACAATATCATATGACCAACCAACTATTATAGCACAACGTTTTGGCGCTAGTGATACACGTCACGTTAAATCATTTACAGATTATCCTGTAATTGTACAAGGTTTTAAAAATAGATCTGAAGCGTTTATTATGGCATATGCATATGATGGTAAAAGATATTCGCATAATTTATTCTTGAGAGCTTCTGGATATAATCCAAATACAGATATACATTATTTAGGTTCGATAAATGATGAATATAAAGTTGGTAATTATGGACATCCGTATATGACATTACAAAGCCCAATTGATAAATATAGGGGGTCCTTTTTGGGAAATTATAATATTTATAATCAGGCTGGTGAATTTAAGAATAATTTTTTAACATTCCCTAGTAATTGGTTTCAAATAGGTTCAGAGCTATCCGAACCAGCAGGTTTTGATGCACATGTATCAAGTACATATGGTATAAATGTGATTTATCCCAATGCTGGTATAGGTCCAGTAGTTGATAAAAGTGATTTTGCACCTGCAGGTGATTGGGATAAGGTTGCTAGTAAATCTCATTATGTTATACTTTGGAATAGGGTAAAAGAAGGTTATTGTTATTTTACAGCATTAAAAACTGCTCCGGCTTGGCAAAAAATAGCTGAGCAACATAGACAGGAAATGCCGGGTGATAATGATTACTATTATTTATTTATGTTTAAATTTGTTGGTAGGCGTGCTGATAGTGAAAGATATGAAATTCAGGGTTTGGGTGATTTATACGAATTCTTTGCAAATCATACAACATATAAAACAGATCATAAAAATCTAAACGTATTTCAAGCTACTTCACCTACTAATGTATTCTCTATTCTTCGCTCGCCAATGGTAAATGGTGCATTGAAATCAGCATCAGTTTATTATCATTACCCTGACGGAACATCTGGAACGAATACCGGCATAGAGAAAAGATATCAATGGGAAACATATACTGGAGAATATCCTATGCCACGAGTAACAGATACAGTTGCTCCGGCAGTAGCAAAAGCAGTAGTACACAATACAAATCATCAACAGCTAGTTGTTTATTTTGATGAAGAATTGAAATTTGGTTTGGATTTGAACCCTGAAGATTTTATTGTAAAACATGATAATGTAGTAAATCCTGTTAATACATTAAAATATGAATCCAATATACTTATTTTGAATTTAAATAGCACAATAGTAATAAATGAAGTAGTAACTTTAAGTTACGTTCAAAAATATACAGCTGGTACTAGAAACATAATGGATTACCTGGGTAATATTCAATCATCATTTGAAAATTTTGTCGTTGAAAATAACGCAGGAGTTACAGCTGTTTTATCTTCGGCAGTAGTAAATACAGTAGAAAATCAGAAAAATGTTAGATTGATTGAACTTACATTTACTAAAAATTTCTTAAAACTAAGCAGATACATAAAAAACACCAGTTTTGAATTAAAAGTGAATAACAAAGTAAATGAAATAGCTGTGGTAGATGTCCCTGAAAATGGTAATGTGGTTAAATTATATTACGAAGATATAATACTAAAAAATGATGTGGTAAAATTAACATATACACCCGATGAGAATTTCTTTTTTAAATTAAAAGATACAGATAGAACACCAACGATACCACTCGATTCAATTGACATAAGTAATAATTCAGAATATGAGCTACAGAGTGAAATAGTAATACAACCAGTAGATCCAAATTCACAAGGTACTATAACATTGGGGCCTTTGGGGTTAGAATTAGGTTTCCGTGTACCGATGCTTGATTTTGTTGGTGAGAGTGACGTTAATGTAGCATCAAAACATTATATTACAGATATTTCTTATGCGGTATTAGCATTAAAATGGAATACTGACGCAAAAGCTGTTAGAAACGGCTATCATCACGCTTGTGGTAACTTTTGGAGTAGTGCAAATAATAACTCAAGTAATTTCGCGTCTGGTGAAGTAGGTATTACAACTACAAAAGATATTTTATGGATTACTGAAAGACAAATTTCCAATGGAGGATGGAACATGAATGATGTGAGGGTAAAAATAATTTATGTTAAACAAGGTGTAATGAAGGAGTTGCATTTGTTTTTTAGCTTAAATGCTGGTGTGGATTGGTTCAAATGGAATGTTCTTACCTCAACAGGAACGACTGCAAGTGATGACATAACTACCAATTTCCAATCATATTCTTCCAGTAATATAACTCAAAATAATTTATTACACGTTTATGTTGTATCACCTACATATCCAAAACGTCAGAAGATTTACAAAAGAATGGTAATTACACCTGGTGGTAATGATTTTGTATGGCCACCAGATATGAGTGGTGTAACCCAAGATAGACATTACAAATTTGATACTTTTGTAACATCTAGTTGGTTGTCGCTAGGTAGTAATTTTAGTCCATCTTTTTGGAGTAATATTGAAATGAATTATCCGGGCGATGGTTATGTTTATCCTGTTTATTTCCCATCAATTAGTAATTACTATCTTTCTTTTGGTATGTTGGCCGGTTTTTCTTGTTTCCATCAGTTTTACAATGAGGGAGGTTCATACAAAACTGCACAATTGCGTGGGTCAAGTGATTCTATGGGGTCATCTTCAAATATTAAATCTAGTAATTCTAGTGGTTTTTTAGCACATGATGGGCGTGATAATCTTTTGCGTTATAATTATACTGATATGCTTGAAATATTAGACCCTAAAATGGAATTATATTTTTGGGCAGCAGATGCAGATTCGTATTTTAATAAAGGTCATATATTTTTTAGTTTAGTACCTGAGGAAGGAAAGAAAAAACAATATTATGAATGGAATGTTCTCACACATAAAGATTATGGTAGTAAGCCTATTTTTCATGGATATCCGGTTTTATATGAACAAAGTTTTCCTGGCCCCTTTGATTTTGTATCTCGTTCTTCTGCACCGGGATATGTTGGAACACTTGACCAATTTAGTTATTATGCTGAATGGTATAATGGTGCTAATTTTCATGGCCGTCAAAACGCGTGGACTTATCAAGGTTATGGTATAGCTGAAACTGACCCGAATTATATGATGGAATGGAAAAGTAATTTTAAAGATTTAATGGGGCCTTCTTTTAGTGTAGCTAATCATAATTTACCGGGAGGAGGGAGAATGACAGTAAGAGGGTATGGAATTGGAAACACAACAGATGCTAGTACAAATGAAATAATTAATGGATGGGATAATACAGTACAATCACCATTGATAAAACAAAATGTTGAATTTACAGATAGACTTCCAGAATTATTTGATCCGGGTATTCCAGAAAAACCCGTAATCGTTAAAATTGATTTAAATGAAAATGATCCTAAGAAATTAATATTATATTTTACACCAGAAATCATCAAAGGAACTCCCAGAAAACAAGATTTTAGAGTAAAATTAAACAATGAACTAATTGATTTTTCTTCTGTTGTATTAACCGAGTTAGGTAATATTGAAATTAATTTATTTAACCGAATATTAGAAGATAGTCCTACTTGGCCTCAAAAAATACACGTAACATATATTAAACCTTCAATTGTAGATTTTCAAATTGGTGCAGATATTAGAACGGACTCATTTTTCGATAAAAAAGTAAATAATAATATCAATTTACCAGAACCAGTGCTTGTTGTGGCAACTGTTGAAAATTCTGGTATTGCAGATGCATCATTGAATTCAGTAACAAATGATATTATTGCAGCAGATATATCAGCAAATGAAAGTGGTGTTTTTGAAATTGCAGCCGATGTCAGTATTAAAGAAGTAGAAAATGATAACGATGAGAAAAAACGTAATAGAACGGTTGCATTTGTTACGAAAATCATTGAACGATTAACTACTGTAACACAAACATCCACTGTAAAATTTGAAAGTAACAAGGGTGCTGTCATCAAGAAAGAAGTTTTGGCATTCCCTGAAGCAGTAGAGAAAAAAATTAAACAAAGTATACGTATATTCCCAACAGATGTTATCATTAAAACACAGGATGTTAAAGAAGAAGAAACCATTTATGTTCCTATTCAAGAAAATCAATCTTGTACAATCAGAGTTGTGGGTATTGATTATAGGTTTTCAAAACGTAAAGTGCAAGGAATTTTAAAGACAATTGTAGTACCTTCTTTACTAATGCCTGATAATGAATTTAGAGATACATTTGACGATGGTGAAACGGTTAATGTGGGTGGTCATTTAATTATTTTCGGTTCCGTAGCAGTACAAGCAGAGCCAGCTGTTATTCATATTCCTGTTCTGTTTACAGTTAATGGTGTAATGAAGGTTGAAGATACTACAACAAAACCTTCATTAGACCCAATTTATGATCATCGTCATAGATTTAATTTGAGATGCAACTTTTTATCAGCAGATATATTTAAAGAAGCATTCTCATTTAAAAGAGCTCGTTCAACATTTACAGTAACAATTGTTGATGTAGATGGTGAAAAGAAATATGCTATAGATGGTGATGTAAATAAAGAATTGTTTTTTAAAAGCGGAATTACATATACATTTGATTTATCTTATAATACTGCAATTGAACCTGCATTTAAATTTAGCAAGGTAACCGATGGAAAACATAGTGATAATAATAGTATTGACTTTACTACAGGAATAACAGAATCATCTAATCCACCACGAATTACTGTACAAGTTCCAAATAAGTTGCCTGGTAGTGATTTTGTTGTTTATCAAGCTACGAGTGGAACACTTTATTATTATGGTTCTAGTAATACTGGAATGGGAGGTAAAATAAATGTCGGGGAAAAAGAAGCTTTATTTTTAAGAAGTTCTGATGCATCAATGAACGCATTTAAAGATGCATTTAAAAGTGATTTAACTACTTTTTCAACTTCTAAGATTGTTCATGACGTTAGTTGGGGTACAATAAGATTTGATGAAGATGGAAATAAATTATTAAATTCTGATGGAACACCTCAAATAGATATAAGTTTTGGATACGTTCAAACAAGAAACGGTGTCGATTATTTAGACCCTATTACAAGTATAGGTGGTAATAGTCTTGGAGATGTTTTCCTGCGTTATGTAGCAACACATTTAACTGGACATCCATTGGGACAAGCATTTATTAAAAATGATACTCAGTTTATTGATGATATCAATGGAAGTGGGCCAGGACAAGCAAGGGTTGTTGAAAATTTAGTTGCTAGCTTATTACAAAATTTATCGGTAGGCACAACAGAAGGTGAATATAATGATGTTTTATATTCGATATATAGTCAAATTTTATTACAACAAAGAGCTAGAATAGGCGTTCCAAGTGCAGTAGCAAGACCATTCCCATTACTTCCAAATGATAATATAGTATTATATATTGATGGGCGGGTTAATTTACTTAATGATTCTGCTCCACCAGAAGCATTGGGTGTACAAATGAAGGATATTTTCCCACAAAGTTCATTTCCATACATGAATGATGAAACTGGTCAGCTAAATGCTGGTGTGTGGATGGTTACAATAAGACTTAAATAAATGATTTAATATTTAGAAAATTATAATTTTAAATATTTAATATTCGTATATTTTATAATGACTGATATTAATTCACCTATATATCAGGGCCCAATTGTCTTAGATAATAGTAATATTAAAATTACCTTTGACAAACAATTAAAAACAAATAACAATATAGACCCAAATGATTTCAGGGTCGATATTAGTGGTGTAGATAAAAAAATAAATTCAGTTTCAGTTTCAAATACATCGTTAATTTTAGACTTGGAAGATGATGTCAATTCTATTGATAATGTTACTGTTACATATATTAAAAATTTTTATTCTATTAAAAATGTTACTGGGGAAGATGATAGCACTTTAAATAGTTTTACTACATCAGCAACCGATATTATGCCAATATCGGTATTAACTGATAATTCAGGTTTAAAAATTTTAATGGATCTTTCTGACAATTTATCAACTGCTAACAATGCTAATATAGATAAAAATAAGTTTTCTGTTGTAAGTTCATTGGGTAGCCTCCAAGATATAAGTTATGTAAGTTTAACGAATACAAGCAATAAAATTGAATTGGGATTTTCCACGCCTTTATTGGGGGGAGAATTATATTATTTAACTTATGAAAAAAATTCAGTAACACCAGCAAATAATGTTAAAACCGCGACGAATAAAACACTTCAAAAATTGAGTAATCACCCAGTTGATACAAAATTTGTTCAGCTTACTCCCTTAAGCCTTGCTAGCCTGGTCGTAGATGATAATAATCCAAAACAAATTGTATTAAAAGGTAATACTGGATTAAATGTAAATACATTAGATAAATCATCATTTAGTGTAAATGTTACCACTCAAAGTTTATTTTCAAAACTTAATACTGTAGAAAGCATTGCTCATGACAAACGACCAGAGAAAAATAGATTATTTATTAATCTAGAAAATAACATAGCATATGAAGATATTGTAAATCTTAGTTATAGTCTACCAGTGGATGCAGATAAACGTATTCGCTCAGTAAATGGAATTATTAATTCAACCGAAACCAATTTAACGGTTTCTTTACAACAAGTCGGTGAAGTAAATAGATATGTATTTAATGATGGAAATAGTTACAATAGTAATCAGAAAATTTCACTTTACACTGGTCAAACATATATACTTAAAAATGTTCCACAAGACCATCCTATTGCAGTTTTAAATACTGGAAAAACGGGTAAAATAACTTATTCTGGAGATAATGCAAAAAAATCCACGAAAGCAGTTACAGATACTAGTGCAAATGATACATACGATTTCTTTTACGGTGATGTATCTATAAATGTATTGGATGATTTCGGTGAAGTAAGTGTTTATGGATTTAATGATGGTTATATGGGAGGAAAAGATTTATTTGAACATAGAGATTTGCCTCTTCTAAGTGATGCTAGTGTAAATATTATTAATAGTGGTGGTAATAAATATGTTTTTAACAATTTGCAAACATATACATCTAATGAAAAATTTGCATTGAAAAATGGAACATATATATTACGGGATGTATCTGCATCACATCCTATCGCTATTTTAAATTCTGGAAAAGAATCAAACATATTTTACAAACCTTTGGGGGCTACCGCCAGGCAGCAAACAATAACAATAAAAGTTTCTGGTGGAGCATTTGCAGCACCACATTATACCTTTACTGTAGATGGAAATGCAATCGATATATCAACTTATGAATTTATTCCTGGCAATATTTACAATTTTGAATCTGACAATATTAGTGGTTCACATCCATTTTATGTTAGTGACCAGGGATATAAACTAGCTTCCCAAACAGTTACCATGACTGGAGTAGGGACACACCAAAACGGTATTGTTGGTACAGGTTCTGTTGCAACGATGACGATTCCCGCGAATTTTACTGGTAATCTATATTACTTTTGTACAGCTCACAATTCTATGTATGCTCAATTTCAAGTAGCAGATTATCCTGTATATGATAGTAGTTTTAATAGAGTAGTTAGTAGTAGTACTGCTGATGGTACATATTATTTTTATCATGGTGATGTTGAAGTTACCGTATCAGGTGATTTTGGACAAGTAAGTGTTTGGTGTTATTATCATGGTTATATGGGAGGTGAAAATATATTTGTTTATGATAACAAAGACTATACAACAAACAATATTGATTTATCGAATAATGCCGATTTAAATGTGGTTCAAACTGATTTAGGTACTCTAAGTTACAATATTGATGGTGTAAATAAGAAATCATTGAATTTGGTAAAGAATAATAGTTATGTTTTTGATCTTAGTGATACGGATTTATCTGGATATCAGTTTAGTATAGGATTGACAGAAGACGCTGGTGCAGCATATACAGATGGAGTAGATATTAGTGGTACCCCAGGACATCCTGGTGCATATTTAAAATTAACAGTTGGAGAAAGTGCCCCACAAACATTATATTATTTTGGGAATTTGGCATCTATGGGGGGATCAATGTCCATAAACACGTTATTATTGTATAGCGATATGGCAAGTTTTTCAAATAATACTGTATCTAATTTGGTAGGACCACCTATTCCTCAATTTCCTCCAACAAAAGGACCAGTTGAAACAAGCACCAATTTGGTTGTTAGTAAAAGTTTTGATGGGGCTGCTAATAACAGAACGTATGGTTATAGTGTTGATATTTGTGGTAACTATGCTGTATCTTCCAATATGAATGCCAACTCAGTTAATATAATAAAATATAGTAGTAATACCTGGGGAGAACAAAGTCAAATTGTAGATCAATCTGGTATAAAGTTTGGATTTAATGTCTTAATGCAAGATGATATTTTATTAATTAGTGATCATAAAAGACAGAGCAATAAAGGTAGAGTTTATGTGTATTCATTAAGTGGGGAGAATTTTGTTTTGCGAAATGGAACTAATGCAACCAATGGTTATATAGAAGGTGAACTTGAAAATGATTTATTTGGTTATGCGATGGACTATGATAGTGATAAGTTAATTGTTAGTGCAATTGACAAGAATGTTAGTAGTAAATTGAAAAATGGTAAGGTTTATATTTATAAGCAAACGGGTGACAATTGGGCGTTAGAGCATAATTTAGTTGGGGAGCATGATAACGGCTCATTTGGTAATGATGTAACCATTCATAAAAACTATGCTGCTGTGTCCTATAAAAAAGATCCTAGCGGCAACGAAAAGGGTAGTGTAAGAATATTTAAATATGATAGTTCTTGGAGTGCAAATGATTCAAATACTACATTAGTTGGTACAAGTGATACAAGTCGTTTTGGACATTCTATATCAATACACGATGATGGTTCTAGAGTAACTTTATTAATTGGTGCGCCTGGTGAAAACAAGGTTTATTTATATACTCACAATACAGATAACAATTGGTCTTTACTAGCTTATTTTACTGGTCAAGATAATGTTAATTTTGGTCACAAAGTAGTAAATATGGGTGATAAAATTTATATTTCGGCAATAGATGCAAGTAACAAAGGAAAAGTATTTGTATTTAAAGATAGAACATCGCATTGGGAAAAGCAACATGTTTTCATTGGTGACGACTTAGATGAAAAATTTGGATTTTCTATGGCTACTACAAGTAATAATTTAATCATCGGTTCTCCATATAAAGGTATTAATGCGGGTGAGACAAATATATATTCACTTGACCCTTCCAACAATACATTATTATTTAGCTTTACAGAAGATTTATCATACAACTCCCTGGTGGATAATCTTGAATTTGACCTGCAAGTTGATAGTGAAACACGTACTGTTTATTCGGCGGTGGTTGATTCTTCTGGAAATTTAAAACTTAGTTATAGTGGTGCTGATGTTGTTCAATTGAGTTCTGTAGCTTTGAAATACAGAAAACAAGCCGATTTAAACACTCATTTATATGATAAATATGGAAATACTATTGTTGATTTTACATATCCTGATATATCCGCTGTAAACTTGGCAGATTCTGGTATAACAAGTTCAACTTTGATTGCAAATGCTGAGAATTTGGTACCAAATAATATTACACGTGACAGTAATGGATATTATTATATTAAAGATTTGCAATATTCCGTTAAAAATGTAAATGATGATAGTGATGGTAAAAAACGTAATCGTACAAAGCATTTTGTCAAAGAGATGTTAAATAGAATAAAAACCATTGATACAAATTTAAATTTACGTACAGAAGGTATTATGGTTGACCCAGAGTTATTGGCATTCAGTGATTCTTTTAAACGTAGTGTAAGACCAAAGGTGCGCGTATTCCAATCAGATAGTTCGGTTTCTCTGCCTTCTATACCATCGGATGAAACAATTTATATTCCATTGGAACCTTATGAAAATGCAAAGATTAATTTTGGTGTGACGGAATATACATTTACATATCAACAGGGCAAAACAATCGTTTCTCCGGCGATTGATGGATTAACAGAATATCCAGATGGTGCAAAGGTTAGTTATTTGGGTTATACATTTATGTTTGGCTCTCTTATGGTATCTGAAAATCCATTAGTAATTCATATTCCCGTACTGTTCGATATCAGTGGTTTAATGGCAACTGTATATGGTGAAGATGTTTCTGGACAGATTTATACACCTGATTACGTATTTAATACTCATGCTAATAGGGTACCAAGTTTAACTGCTGCAACATTGAAACAGGGATTATTTTACGCCGACGAAGTTGATAGTTTTAATGTTAAAATATCTGCTAATAATCAGTTTATTATAAATAATGAAGCGACGAAAGTACTTAGATTACAGCGTGGAAAGCACTATAGATTTGATGTTAGCGATCCAAGTATGAATGGCCATAAACTATCTTTTAGTGCAAGTAAAAATGGTACCTGGAATACGGATGTAAGTGGTACACAATTGACTACAGGATTTAAACGTGTTGGGATTGAAGGTAACTCTGGAGCTTTTGTTGAGTATATTGTTCCTACGGCGGGAGTACCAAATGTCATATTTTATTACGATGGTGAGAATCAGGGTGTGGGTGATTATGGTGTGGGTGGTTTGGCTAGAATATCAGATGGTTCAACATTGTTTTATAAAGGAGTGGATGCATCTATGAATGCTATAGCAAATCAAATACATAATGAATTGTGTAATGAAAGTACTGCAAAGATGGTTCATGATGTGAGTTATGCGAAGGTGAAGATGAAATATGGAAATGAATATATAGCGCCTATATCACATACAATGGGTAATTCTATAGGAGAATTGCTATTGAGATTTGTAGCAACGCATTTATCCGGTCATCCTTTGGGTCAGGCATTTATTCAAAATGATGAGAGTATAGTGGCAAGTGTGAATGGTAGAACTGCTGGAACGGCAAATTTAGGAACTACATTGGTTGGAAAATTGACAAAAAATATTCCTGATTTGTCATATAATGTACCTGAGTTTAGTACAACACCTCGGTTGACAAATGGTGGTGCTAATTCGGTATTGCAATCCATATATGAACAGATGTTAGTGGCGGGTATGGACCGATTTGTGGACTTGGATGATGTGGATGTAGTTAGACCATTGCCATTTAAATCAGGAGATACTTTGGTGTTGTATTTAGATGTTAAGGCGAATTTACAAAATGGGGCTGCGAATACCTTGAATCAAGTATTATTGTCATCGGTGTTCCCTAATACGGATTATTCATATTTGAATGCTGATAGCACGCAATTAAATGCTGGTATATGGAAGATTGAATTAACAATGAACTAAGTAAATATATAAATTATATAATCTATATAAATTATATATTATTATGTCAGATTTAATAACAACAAAAGAACGAAAAAGCTATAAACGTAAACCAGGGGATCGACCAGTCATTAAAGCAGATGATTCACCAACAACGCTTGCAGCAAAAAAAATTTGGATGAGAACAGATGAATTAGCTAAGAATGCGAAAAAATCAGCAGAACGCACAAAAAGACATCAAGAATTACGCAAAAAAAAAGAAGAAGACAAAGAACGCAAAGCAGCAGAAGCAGCAAAAGAAGTAGCAGCAAAAGAAGAAAATGCACAGCGATTGGCAGAAGCAGAACGCCAAAAAGCAGCAGAACGCCAAAAAGCAGCAGAAGCAAAAGCAGAAGAGACAACGCGCTTGGAAGAACTTGCAGCAAAACGCCAAAAACAAAGAGAACAAAAACGGAAAGAAATAATAGAAAAAAATAAGTTGAGAAGGGATAAAATGTTTAATTCCTTCAAAGAAGAAGCGGCAAAGTACGCCGAAGAAGCGGAACGACTACGAGCTGAAGTGGAAGAAAAGCGTAAAACAGCAGAAGAAGAAAATGCAAGACTACGAGCAGAAGCAAAAGCAAAAGAAGAAGAAGCACGCCCGAAAGCCAAGCCCCACACAGAAGAAACAATCGCATTCCTTGAAGAACAAAACCGCTTAAAAGAAGAAGGAAAAGCAAAAGCATATGAAGAAGAAACAGAACGCCAACGCTTAAGAGAAGAAGCAAAAAAACGCAAAGCAGAAGAACAAGCGAAGCAGGCAGAAGCAAAAGCAAAAGCAAAAGCAAAAGCAAAAGCAAAAGCAGAAGAAGAAGCAAAAGCAAAAGCAGAACAAGCGAAGCAGGCAGAAGCAGAACGCAAACGTATAGCAGAAGAACAAGAAGCAAAAAAACGCAAAGCAGAAGAAGAACAAGCGGAGCAGGTACAAGCGACTAAAGATGTGCGAGAAGCAGTACAACAAGCAGTACAACAAGCAGTACAACAAGCAGTGCAAGCGGAGCAGGTACAAACGAATGATGGTGTACGAGAAGCAGTACAAGAAGCAGTACAAGCGAAGCAGGCAGAGGAAGTACGCCCAAAAGAAGCAGTACAACAAGCAGTACAAGAAGCAGTACAAGAGGAGCAGGTACAACCGACTAAAGATGTACAACAAGCAGTACAAGAGGAGCAGGTACAAGCGAATGATGGTGTACAAACAGCAGTAGAGGCAGAGGCAGCAGTACAAACAGCAGAAGCAGCAGAAGCAGCAGTAGCACGTATACTAAAAGAAGCAGACATGCCTATAAAAAAAGCCATTGATTATTTTGATACTGTCAAACAAGAAAATATAGCAGATGATTTTATTAGTATAGAGGAAAAAGAAGATGCGCAAGAAGCAGTACAAGAAGCAGTACAACAAGCAGTA
>CETH01184081.1_pt1 | contig 18047 bp, 14 predicted proteins | sample 361461 | NCBI WGS metagenome assembly CETH01 (sample SAMEA2622695, study PRJEB7988) | marine metagenome | isolation source: saline water (ENVO:00002010), including
TAGATATAACTTCTTCAATTTCTGTATTAGAGTTTTTTAAATAATGATACATAGTTGTTAGTGTTCCATCTGGAAGTTTGATTATATCATCACCATTGACCAAACAATCATCTTGATTATCATTAGCTATTTTAAATTGTTTCTCTTTGTCTTTTTGAAATTCAGAAATATTTTCTTCAGTACTTAAAATAGGGAATCTGCTTCCATCTCTATAAATTGTGACACCCTTTAAATTATTTTTCCATGATTTTAAATAAATTTGAGATATTAATTCAGGTTGCACATCTTCAGGAAGATTAATAGTTGATGAAATACTATGATCTATATATTGCTGTATGATGCCTTGTATTTCAACTCTTTTATTAGAATCAATTTTATGCGCAGTTCTTGTTAAAAAATCAGGCAGTAATGTGTCTGCATCTTGATCACTATTATCAATTTCATTTTGCATATTATTTAAATCTATATATGCTTGTATTGTTGAATGAAAAACTTTAAAAAATTTATTACCAAACGATTCAGATCTTCTTGTATAATGCGTTGCAAAAATTGGCTCCACACCACCAGAGACTCCTAAATAATTTTTATTACCATTTTGATAAGATAATACAATGTTTGAGATTGAGCCTGTTGGAGCAATTGACATAATTGCAATATTGCGAATTCCATTATCTGAAATTGCTTGTTTAGTTTCATCTGTTAGTGCTTCTTGAATAAATGGACATTGCATATATTGGTCATGATCAAATATTGAGGAAGCCCCTTTTTCTGCAGATAATGAAGCAGAAGCCTGATACGCAGCATTACAAATAAAATGCATTACTTTTTTAATAATAGCAACTCCTTCATTAGAATCATAGCCATGACCTAATTGATTAAGCATATCTGCAATACCCATCACTCCAAGTCCCAACCTTCTTGTTTCCTTGGCAGCAATTCTTTGTTTTTCAAGAGCGTTTAAATCTTCATTCCAAGTTACTACATTATCTAAAAATCGAGTCAAAATCATTGTACTTTCAGCTAATTGATCCCAATTTATTTTTGCATTTTCTGTGAATCCATTATTTACAAATCGAGATAAATTAATTGAACCTAAATTACATGCTCCTCCATCTTCTAAAGGAACCTCTGCACATGGGTTTGTGCATATAATAGGTTTGCCTACATAATTAGACGGAGAATATTTGCTCATTGTGCTCCAAAAAATTAATCCAGGTTCAGCTGTTTTATAATTTCCCTCTATAAATTGATCCCAAATATCCCTAGCTTTAATTATTTCTCGAACTTCATTTGTTTGAGGGCTATCAAAATACAATAAAAAATCTCCTGATTGTTTTATTGCTAAATCATAATTTTGATTTTTTAGTGGAATAACAACGTCTCCATACACATCTCGTTCTTGTGCATTTTGGAAATTAATTTCAGGACAATTTTTTTCAAATGTTTTTTTATACCATAATTCTAATTCTTTCATATCTTGAAAATTAGTAATTAGTTCATAATCTTTAATATTTTTTGCAGGTATTTGTGTTGAATAATGTATTTTATCTTCATCTTGTTGAGCTTGCATAATAGTATTTTTATTAAATTTTTTATATACTAATATATCATCAGTTCCATAGGTGGTTTCTTCTTCAACTGCTTTCATAAATTCATCACTAGCTTTTATAGAGATATTTGCAAATCGCACTTGAGTGTTCTCCATAACCTGTTTTTTAATTGTTTCTAATTCAGAATCATTAAATTTTCCAGACCAATTACATTGTTCTATAATTTGATTTGTTACCCAATTAGGAACCTTTTTTACTCTTAAAAAATATTTAATATCAGGATGCTTAACATCAATAGTAAGCATTAATGCTCCTCTTCGCCCACTTTGTCCAATTAATCCTGTAGTTAGAGAATATAATTCCATAAAAGAGACTGCTCCAGTGGAACTGTCTGCAGCATTGTGGACTACAGAATCTTTAGGTCTTAAGCTTGAAATATCAACTCCAATTCCTCCACCATATGAATACGTCCGAGCACATTCAAATGCTGCTTTATAAATTGAATCTATATCATCTTTATCAATTTTAGCTACAAAACAATTTGCAAGAGTTTTCACTCTATACAGGTCTCCTGCTCCAGCAAGAACTCTTCCTCCAGATACAAATCTTCCTTCATATAGTTCAGTATAAAATTTTTCGGCCCATTCTTTTTGTTTTGGCTTAGATAACTCCACTGTAGCAAGGAATGATGCTAATCTTTTAAAAACATCTTCAGGTTTTTTTTCAATTAGTTCATTTTCTAAATTTTTTAAATAATATTTTTTTTCATAAATATTTTGTGCCAATTCATTATCATTTAGATAGTTTTCATGAGTTTTTATTGTTTTAGATTCTTGTAATTCTGATATATAATTATAAATTTCTTGATAAGCTTTTGTTCGAGTTGTTCCAATTACCTTAGTTGTTTTTCCTTGGTAATTAAACATTTTTTGCAGTTCTGACATAAAATTTCCTTATTAATAAATATTAAATTAAGATTTAAATCTTAATAAAAACTTTTCAGTTAATTGGTGGTCTTGTTAAAACAAACCTTGATTTTTTTTTTGAGTCTATAATAGCAACTCAGGATTTTTGCTTTTAGTTTATGATTTTCACGTCGGATTGAAAACCATTTCTCAAACAAGCTAATGTTAATCTCTATATACAATATAAATTATTTTAAAATCTTAAGTCAATATATTTATTTATTTTTTTTTTGTTCCGAATAGATTCTATGATAAAATAATCTAATTCATTAAATTAAATTATATTTTTTAGGTATATATTTAAAGGAATTCTTAATGAAATCAGCAAAATTAATAATAAATAATCAATCTATAGATTTGCCAATTATTGAGGGAACAGAGGGTGAACACGCAGTAGATATTTCCCAATTAAGGAAGGAAACAGGTTTTATTACTTTAGATCCAGGTTATGGAAACACAGGTTCATGTATTAGTAATATAACATTTATTAATGGTGAAGAAGGAGTTTTAAGATATAGGGGATATCCTATAGAAAATTTAGCTGGAAAAGTTAGTTTCACAGAAACTGCTTATTTATTATTAAATGGAGAATTACCTAATGATATATATAAACAAAATTTTAGTAAAAAATTAAGGCAACATGCTAATATCCATGAAGACATGAAGCGTTTTTTTGATGGCTTTCCATTAAATGCACACCCTATGGCTACGCTATCTTCTATGGTAACAGCTTTATCTGCATTTCATCCTGAATCAGAGTCAGATGATGAAGATGTCATTGATTTGAATATTATTAAAATTCTTGCTAAAGTAAAAACTATTGCAGCATATTCTTATAGAAAATTTAATGGACTACCATTTATATATCCAGATCAAGATTTAAACTATGTAGAAAATTTTTTACATATGATGTTTTCAGATTCTCAAGAGGAATATCATGCAGACCCTGTCTTAGTTGATGCTTTAAATTTATTATTAATTTTACATGCAGATCATGAACAAAATTGTTCTACTTCCACTGTAAGACTTTCAGGTAGTAGCAGATCTAATATTTTTGGAGCAATATCATCTGGTATCTCTGCATTGTGGGGTCCTTTGCATGGCGGTGCAAATCAAGCTGTTATTGAAATGTTAAAAGGAATTAAAAAAGATAATAATAATTATAAAAAATATCTTGAACTAGCAAAAGATAAAAATTCTAATTTTAGATTAATGGGATTTGGTCATAGAGTTTATAAAAATTATGATCCTCGTGCAAAAATTATTAAAGTAGCAGCAGATAAGGTATTAAAAAAATTAAATATTAATGATCCTTTATTAAATCTTGCTAAAGAGTTAGAGTCAGCAGCATTATCAGATGAGTATTTTATTGCAAGGGGTTTGTATCCTAATGTTGATTTTTATTCTGGTATTATTTATAGAGCGATGGGCATTCCCACTAATATGTTTACAGTAATGTTTGCACTTGGTCGGTTACCAGGCTGGCTAGCTCATTGGAAGGAAATGATTAATAGTTCAGATTTTAGAATTAATCGTCCCAGACAAATTTATAATGGTCCTAATAAACGCACTTTATAATTAATGAATATATATTTAGATCTAGTAGATACTGTTTTAAAAAAGGGAACAAGGCGGACTAACAGAACAGGCGTTGATACTATTATGTATTTTGGATATCATTATAAAGTGGACCTATCTAAAGGCTTCCCATTATTAACTACAAAAAAAGTTTTTTTTAATTCAGTAATTAGAGAATTGTTGTGGTATCTAAGTGGTGAAACCCATATTAGAAATTTAAGGGAACATACAAAAATATGGGACGCCTGGACTAATGAAGAAAAGAATTGGGAAATTGGAAAAATGTATGGTTATCAATGGGTGAATTGGGAAAAATTTTCTATTAATCCTGATACAGGTGAAATTAAAAAAACATTTATTAATCAAATTGAAGAAGTAATTCAATTAATTAAAAATAACCCAGATTCTAGACGTATGGTTGTTACAGCATGGAATCCATCTGTATTGGATGAAATTGCACTGCCCAGCTGCCATGCATTTTTTATTTTTAATGTATCAAATGGAAAATTAAACTGTCATTTAACTCAAAGAAGTGGAGATATAGCATTAGGAATTCCTTTTAATTTAGCTTGCTATGCTACGCTAACACAAATGATCGCTCAAGAAGTTAATTTAGAATTAGGAGAATTTTCACATTATATTAATGATGCTCATATTTATGAAAATCATATTGATGGTTTAAAAGAACAATTAAAACGCGAACCATTACCCTTGCCCCAACTTAAAATTGCAGATAAACCTTTTTGGAAATTAGAATTTGAAGATTTTGAGCTATTAGATTATCAGCATCATCCAGTGATTAAATTTCCAGTTGCTATATGATTATAAAATTAATTTGGGCACAAGACAAATCAGGTGGTATAGGTTTTGATAATAAATTACCATGGCATTCTTCAGAAGATTTACAAAATTTTAAAGCCCTTACTTTAAATTCAACAATTGTTATGGGGCGGAAAACTTGGGATTCTTTGAAAATTAAGCCACTCCCCAAAAGACGTAATATTGTATTATCATCACAGAAATTAAATAATGTAGAATGTTATAATTCATTAGATGAATTATTAAACATATTAAAAGATGAGTCCTATATATATGTTATTGGAGGAGCTCAAATTTATTCAATGTTTTATTCAATAGCTGATGAATTACATATTAGTTTTATTAATCAAAAATCTGCAAAAGTTAATATATTTTTTCCCATTTCATTATCTGAAATCAATCAAAGATTTAAACAAATTTCATCTTCTGATTTATCAGATAAAGTTGAGTATACCAAGTGGAAAAAAAAATAAGTTTGTCTACACAAAAAAAACAACAATCACCTCAAATTGATTTCATGGTTAATAGTTATTTGGCTAATAAAATATCCGATAAAGAAATGACAGTCTGGTTAACAGACATTTTTAATAATGGAATGAATATTACTGAAACTTATTTATATACTCAAGCAATTATTGATTCTGGTGCAAAAATTACATTTAATAATCTTGATGGATTTATTATTGATAAACATTCTACTGGCGGAGTTGGAGATAAGGTTTCTTTAATATTGGGACCTATTTTAGCAGCATGTGGATGTTATGTTCCAATGGTTGTAGGTAGGATGTTAGGACACACAGGAGGGACGTTAGATAAGTTAGAATCTATTTCAGGATACAATGGCTTTTTAGATATTAATCAATTTAAAAAAATAGTAAAAGAAGTTGGTATATCTATTATTGGTCAAACTAATCAAATTTGTCCTGCAGATAGAAAAATTTATGCTTTACGTGATAAAACGAACATGATTGCATCTCCTCCTTTAATCTGTGGTAGTATAATGAGCAAAAAAATATCAGAAGGGATTAAAGGATTAATACTTGATATAAAAGTAGGTAATGGAGCCTTCATTAAAACAAAACAAGAAAGTAAAAAATTAGGAGATTTATTATCACTAATAGGTGATAAATTTGGATTACAAGTAAAATACTTTCATACAGACATGAATCAACCTCTTGGTAGTTATGCAGGATTAATGTGTGAAGTTGTTGAATCAGTTGAATCTTTAAAAGGTAATGGACCAAGTGATTTGATGGATGTAGTTTTTAAATTAGGAGAGGCTGCACTTATAATGGCAGATGTTGATGATCCGAAGAAAAAAATGTTATCTGTAATTAATGATGGCAGCGCATTAGAAGTTTTTAATAAAATGATTTATGCGCATAATGGGAATATTAATCATATACATTTAGATTATAAATACAGTTTAGATATTTATGCTAATCAAAAAGGAGTCTTTAATTTTATAAATACTAAAAAAATTGGTCAAGCTGTTAACTTTTTAACTATTACCAATGGTAAAAAAGATATTAATTCTGGAGCTAAATTTTTTAAAAAAAACGGTGAATATGTTGATCAAAAAGAAATAATTTTCAAATTTTTTTCTAATAATAAAAATCATTTAAATCACATCAAACAATTAATTGATAATTCTTATATTATTAATTAATAATTATTTTATTGTAATTAAAACAACACCTGCTATTGCAGTCAATATTGATATAATCCTTAATTGTGATATTTTTTCTTTTAATATTATAAATGAAAGTATAATAATAAAAATTGCAGAAGTTTGACCAATAATGCTTGCAACAGGAGGTTTTTCAATATTTGCATATCCTAAAATCCAAAAATTTAATGCTATAAAAGTTCCAAGTCCAGAACTAATTATTATTTTCCATAATATATCAGACTGTTTTAATGGCTGTAAAAGTTTTATTTTATTTTTTTGAAATGAAAATATTATCCATGCAATAATGAAACCAGGTAAAAGTCGAAATGCAGTAACCCATAATTGTATATATATAATATTATTAATTTTTGATAATACAGGCTTAATTAAAACAATACCAAAACTGCTTAATAAAATAGCACACACATGTATTAACATTCCTCTTCTTTTTGTGATTGGATTAATATCATCTATATCTTTTTCATATGTAATAATTAAAATTGATATTATAACAATTATAAAACCTATAAATTGTTGAAAGGTTAAGATTGTTCCAAGCATGATAATTGAGAAAAAATAAATTACGGCAGGTTCAAAACAATTTAAAATTGCAATTCTATTAGCACCAATTTTACTTAAAGCATAAATGAATAATATATCTCCAAATCCCATACCAAGTGCTCCACTAATAACAATTCTTATATAATCATTATAATTTAGTTGGTCATACCATAGGGGGATCTCAGCAATAATAAAAAAAATAATAAAGCATAATAATGCTATCGTATTTTTTAATGCCGTAATAAGCAAAGGAGACAATTTGTTGCTTGCAGATTTGAAAATAATTACAGCAATACTCCAACAAAAGGCAGCTAAGAGTGCAGCTAGTTCACCAAAATATACAAAATCAACTACTTGATTCATCAATATATAGCATTCCCTTTAAGGTTAAGTCAGAATCTAGTATATGTTTTAATTTTAGATATGGAGAAATGGTAGAAGCTAGTCCTCCAGTAAGTATGATATTGTAATTTTCATTTGTTTCTTTTTGAATCCTTTTAATCATACCTTCAACTTGATCTACCGCACCAAACATTATTCCCGATTGAATATTTTCTTTTGTATCTATTCCTACAGCATTATCAGGAAATTCTAAATCTGTTTTAGATAATAATGCAGCATTTTTTATTAAATATTCTGCAGATGTTTCTATGCCTGTTGCAATTGCGCCTCCAATAAATTCTTTTTTATTATTAATTACATCATATGTTGTTGCAGTTCCAAAATCAACAATAATTGAAGGATGTTTATAGAGTTTAATCGTTGCCTTAATATTACACAGTCTATCCGCACCCACTGTACTGGGCTCTAAAACATTAAGTTTTAAATGTGAATTTTTATGATTTATTATTAGAATATTTTCTTGTTTGTGTTTTTTTAATATTAGAAGATAATCATTTGTATATTTTGGCACAACAGAACTAATGATAATTTTAATTATTGTATTCTTTTTTATTTTAATTAAAAATGATTCAAATAATTTTGGAGAATTACAATTTAATTTTTTAACTATTATTTGATTTTTAAATAATCCACACGTAACAGATGTATTGCCTATATCAATAACTAATTTCATATTATTGTTATAGGTTGATTGTAATGAATGATTTGGTTGTGAATTTCAATTAATGCTTGACCAGTATTATTGATGCCTTTAAAAGTGCCAGATATTTTTTCATCATTTTTATTAAATTGCACTGTTTTATTAATATGATCGCAATTTTTTATCCACAAATCTATTAATTTTTCATTATCTAAGTTTATTGTTAGTTTATTTAATTCATTTAATATCTCAGCTAAAAGAGGTTCTCTTTGTATTGAATATCCTACAATCATTTTTAATGATATTGCTATATTTTGTAATTCTTTAGAAAAATCTTCTTGATCTTCATTTACATTTAATCCAATTCCAATATTAAAAACGGCATTTTTATTATTAATTTTAGATTCAATTAATATCCCACCTATTTTTTTATTATTATAAATAATATCATTTGGCCATTTAATTTTAGCATCAATAAATAGAAATTTTTTAATACCTTTTATAATAGCAATTGGAATTAAAATAGAATATAAATTTGAAAATTTGTTTTTGAAAATATTTTGTAATATGAAAGAGCAAGTTATGCTTTTTGATGGTTGTGATTCCCAAGTTTTATCATGTCTTCCTTTACCATTAGTTTGATTATCTGTAATTATAAATAATTGATTGTTTTGATTTTCATTATAGAGTTCCCATAAATCATTTGTTGTAGATTCAGTTTGGTTGTAATAAATAATTTTTTGTGCAAAATTTTTAATTTGAAGGTTAGATTCAAATAAATTTGTAAAAAACATTTATGAATACTCTCCATATATTGTACGCATAATATTACAAATTTCTCCTAATGTACAATTGTTTTCTACACATTGAACGATTATTGGTAATAAATTTTTATTTTTTTTAATTGCATCTTTTAATTGGTTCAAATTTTGTTCAACTAATTTATTTTTCCTGTTTTTTTTAAATCTTTTTAACCTACTTAATTGAGTAGATATATCCTCTTGATTAATTTGAAATAAATCGTTGTTATTTGATTCATCAATTTCATTTTGATATTTATTTACACCAACAATAATTTGTTCTTTTTTTTCTATTAATTTCTGATATTCATATGATGAGTTTGTAATTTCTATATCTTGAAAACTATTTTCTATAGCTTTAATTGAACCTCCTAAATCATCAATTTTTTGAATTAACTGAAGAGTTTCTTTTTCTATAGAATTTGTTAAAGATTCTACATAATATGAACCAGCTAATGGATCTACAACATTAGGGATTCCTGTTTCATGTGCTAAAATTTGCTGTGTCCTTAATGCTGTTTCAGCAGCCCCCTTTGACGGCAAAGAAATTGCTTCATCTTTTGAGTTTGTATGCAATGATTGAGTGCCTCCTAAAATTGCAGCTGTAGCTTGCATTGTTGTTCTAATAATATTATTATCCATTGATTGAGCCTGCAAGGTAGAGCCAGCAGTTTGAGTATGGAATCTGCACAGCAAGGCTTTTTTATTAGTAGCCTTAAAGCGTTTTTTCATAATTTGAGCCCAAATTTTTCTTGCAGCTCTAAACTTAGCAATTTCTTCAAAAAAATTATTATGGCTATTAAAAAAGAAACTAAGTCTTTGTCCAAATTTATTAATATCTAATCCTTGTTCAATTGCAGCATTAACATATTCAATTGCATTAGAAAAGGTAAATGCTAATTCTTGAACAGCACTTGATCCAGCTTCTCTAATATGATATCCTGATATTGAAATAGTATTCCATTTTGGAAGATGAATATTACAATATTCAAAAATATCTGTAACAAGTTTCATGCTAGGATGTGGTGGATATATATATGTACCTCTTGCAATATATTCTTTTAAAATATCATTTTGAACAGTACCTGATAAATCTTTTATATTAATTTTATTTCTTTTTGCCACAGCTATAAGAAAACCCATTAATACAATTGCTGTAGAATTAATGGTCATTGATATAGATACTTTATTTAAAGGGATATTTTTTAATAATATTTCCATATCTTCAATTGTGCAAATAGGAACTCCAACTTTTCCAATTTCTCCTATTGATAGTTCATGATCTGAATCATAGCCTGTTTGTGTTGGTAAATCAAATGCTACTGATAAACCTGACACTCCCTGCTTTAATAGATAATGATATCTTTTATTACTTTTTGACGCAGAAGAAAATCCAGCATATTGCCTCATTGTCCATAATCTATCTGTATACATATTGGGATAAATTCCTGATATGAAAGGGTATTCTCCTGGAGGATTTTCTCCGTAGTATTTTTTTAATTTAATTCCAGAAGTTGTTTTTTTACTATCTGTACTTTGATTTGACATATTAGTATTAATTTAAAAAGGCTAAATCTTTTTACTATTATAAATTTTTATATGATGTTAAAAATTTTTTAGACCAGATATCAAATGTATCATTTGTGATATTTTGTTTAATATCATTAATAAAATTATTATAAAAGGATAAATTGTGTTGTGTGGCTATTCTATATCCTAATATTTCTTCAGTTTTAAATAAATGGTGTAAATAAGCCTTTGTATAATTTTTAGAAATTATATTGTTGTTATTTTGATCAATCAAACTATTGTCATCTTTATATTTGGCGTTTCTAATATTAATTTTACCTTGGTATGTAAATAATTGTCCATTACGTGCATTGCGTGTAGGAATTACACAATCAAACATATCCACACCCAATTTAATAGATTCAACAATATCTTCTGGAGTTCCAACTCCCATTAAATATCTTGGTTTATCTTTTGGCATAATTTTGTTTAAATAATCTACAATATTCAACATCTTCTCTTTTGGTTCTCCTACAGCTAAACCACCAATAGCACACATTTTAGGATTAAGATTTAATAATTGTTCAGCAGATTCTAATCGTAAATCTTTATAAATTCCACCTTGAATAATTGGGGATAAAATTTGTTTGTGTCCATATAAAAAATTTTCTTTTTTTAAATGATTTATACAGCGTTTTGCCCATTTTGTTGTTAATTGAACTGCTTTTTTATGTTCATCTTTTGAAGCATCTCCAGAAGGACAAACATCAAGGGCCATCATAATATCTGATCCTATAATTCTTTGAATATCAACAATTTTTTCTGGAGAAAAATAATGTTTACTTCCATCTAAATGTGAACGAAATTCTACCCCATTATCATCTATTTTTCTAAATTTAGATAAACTATAAATTTGATATCCACCTGAATCAGTTAATATAGCACCATCCCAATTCATGAAATTATGTAAACCTTTAAATTTTGTTAGTATGTCTAATCCTGGTCTTAAATATAAATGGTAGGTGTTGCTTAATATTAAATTGAAATTTAATTGTTTTATTTCATCTGTAGATAAAGTTTTAATTGCAGCATACGTGCCTATTGGCATAAAAGCTGGAGTCTTAATAATCCCATGATCAGTTTGTAATGACCCTATTCTTGCAGAACTTGTTTTACAAAATTTTTCGACCTTAAACATTTAATAATTAAACTATATTATTTTTTAGCTGTAGTTTTTTTAGCGGTAGTTTTTTTAGCTGTAGTTTTCTTAGCGGTAGTTTTTTTAGCAGTTTCTTTAGTTTCAACTTTTTTAGGAGCATTTGTAATTTTTTTCTTTTTTGATTGTAAAGAAATATCTTTTAATTTTTTTAATCGAGTTTTTGTTTTTCGATGTTTTTTATTTACCAATTGTTTTTTTTTGTTCATACTTTTTCCTTTAATTAAACCTTAATTTTGAGATTTAAATATATTAATTATTTTTTATTATTTTTTAATTAAATCTTGAATAATCTCAACTATCTTATTTGAATTTATGCGTTCTTGCTTCATAGTATCTCTATATCTTAACGTAACGCTGTTATCTTCTAAAGTTTCATGATCTATTGTTATTCCAAATGGAGTTCCTGCTTCATCTTGTCTACGATATCTTTTTCCAATAGAGCCGCCAGAATCAAAGAAGCAGGCAATACCTGCATTTTTAATTTCATCCATTATTTTTTTTGATATTTCAGGCATATTATTTTTATTCATTAATGGAAAAACTGCAACTTTAATTGGAGCAATTTTTGGAGATAATTTTAATACTGTTCTAATTTCATCATTGATGTTTTCTTGAGTAAATGCATCTGCTAAGACAGTTAATAAGGCTCTATCTACACCTGCTGAGGCCTCAACAACAGCAGGAACAAAATGTTGATTGTTCTGTTGGTCAAAATAAGTTAATTTTTTATTACTATGTTTCATATGTTGGTCTAAATCAAATGTTCCTCTATCTGCAATTCCTTCTAATTCAGACCATCCAAAATCAAATTTATATTCTATATCATAACAAGCAGATGAATAGTGAGCCAATTCATCTTTCCCATGCTCTCTTAGTCGTAATTTATCATTATTAATTCCTAGTGATTTAAACCAATCTAGTCTCTCATTAGACCAATATTCAAGCCATTTATTTGTTTCTTCTAATCTACAGAAAAATTCCATTTCCATTTGTTCAAATTCACGTGTTCTAAAAATAAAATTTCCTGTTGTAATTTCATTTCTAAATGCTTTTCCAATTTGCGCAATCCCAAAGGGTAGTTTTTGTCGAGAAGTTGATTGAGCATTTAAATAATTGACAAATATTCCTTGTGCTGTCTCTGGTCTTAAATATGCAATTGATGAAGAATCTGATACGGGCCCAATATGAGTTTTAAACATGAGATTAAATTGTCTCGTATTAGTCCAATCTCCTATATTGTTAGTATGAGGATCAACAACTCCACATTCAATAATGATATCTCCACTTTGTCCCTCATTATTAATTAATGATGAAACTATTGATTGAATTAATGTTTCTTTTTCAGGGCTTTTTTTAATATTTAATTTTTGTATTAATGAATCTAAAACTTCATTGGTTTGTTCTTCTAGTAAATGATCAAGGCGATATCGTTTTTTTGAAATTTTATTATCAACTAATGGATCATGAAAATTTTCAATATGCCCACTTGCCTCCCAAACTTTTGGATGCATTAAAATTGCAGCATCCATACCCACAATATTTTCTCTTGCAGTAACAATATTTTGCCACCACAGGTTTTTTATATTTCGTTTTAGCTCTACTCCCAATGGCCCATAGTCCCATGTTGAACCCAGGCCTCCATATATTTCGCTGCTTTGAAAAACAAAACCTCTTTGCTTGGATAATGATGTTAAGATTTCAAGTATTTTAGCATCATTTTTTATTGTTGCCATTTATTTCCTCTTAAATTTTTTTCCTTGGTTTTTTTTGCTTATCATATCAATTGCAGTATTTAAATCTAAATTATTATAATCAATATTTTTTAATGTAACATTAACTTTTCCATTTGTTAAATACACACCATATCGTCCATTTTTAATTGATATATCTAAATCATTATGTTTGCCTAATTCTTTTAATATTTCAGGATCGTTTGATGATTTGTTTTTTAATAATTCTTTAGCGCGTTCTAAAGATAAATCTAATATGTTGTCTGGCTCTGCAACTTTTCTTGTTATTTTTCCGCAGCGAATATATGGTCCATATCTACCAATGTCTTTGATTATTTTTTCATTTGATTCTTCATTAATCCCAAGTTCAAAAGGCATTTCTATTATTTTTGCAGCTATAGCTTCATCTAAATTGTCTTCTGTTATTCCAGGAGGCAATGATTTCATTTTATTGCCACATTGGACATATGGTCCAAATCGTCCTTTTTTAAATAATATTGGATTACCAGATTGTTGATCCATTCCTAATTGGGTTGGTTCTACATTTTTTGCATTAAGCATTTTCTGTATATCATTAGACGTTATTTCACTAGGAATTGCATCATTTTCAATAGTTACTCGATTTTCTCCTATCTGTGCATATAAACCATATCTGCCTATACGAATTTCAATCTCATTATTATCATCTTTAATAGTTGTAATTAATCTTGATAAATCTCGATTATATTCTTGTTCTAATTTGTCTTTCAAACCAATATGTTCATTGTTTGTAAAGTAAAATGAATTCAAGTAATTTTCTTTTTTAACCTCTCCAACAGATATTTTATCCAACTCATTTTCCATAGTTGAAGTATATTGTAGATTTACTAAATCTTGATAATATTTTTCTAAAAACTGTACTACAGCATAACCTATAAATGTTGGAATCATTGCTCCTTTAACTTTATTAACATAGCCTTTTGTTTGAATATTTTGCATTATTGTAGCATATGTAGATGGTCGACCAATTCCTAATGTTTCAAGTTCTTTTACTAATGATGCTTCAGTAAATCTGCTCATTGGTTTTGTGAAGTGCTGTTTCGGTAATATTTCATCCCATTCAACAATATCACCCTTACTTACTTTTGGTAAAGTTTTTTCCATATCATCAAGTTGAGTATCAGGATTATCTGCTCCCTCTACATAAGCCCTCAAAAATCCAGGAAATATAATAGTTTTCCCATGTGCATTAAAAATATAATCATTGTCTGAAATTTCTAATTTAGTTTGCTCTGTTTTTGCTGATTTCATTTGAGAGGCAACTGTTCTTTTCCAAATCATATTATAGACTTTATATTCTGCATCTGATAGTGATGGTTTTAATGTTTCAGGGTCTGTAAATGTTGAACCTGCAGGGCGAATAGCTTCATGAGCTTCTTGTGTGTTCTTTGATTTACTTTTATAAATTCTTGGTTTATCTGGTAAATAATCTTTACCATATTTTTTTAAAATAACATTTTTAGCTGCATTGATTGCTTCATTAGATAAATTAATAGAATCTGTTCGCATATATGTAATATATCCAGATTGATATAAGCTTTGAGCGATAGACATTACTTGCCTTGAAGACATTCTAAGTTTGCGTATTCCCTCTTGTTGTAATGTTGATGTAATAAAAGGGGGATATGGATTTTGATTTAATGGTCTATTTTCTATGTTTAATACTTTCCATTGGTTGTTACTTAAACTATTGTTTAATTCTTCTGCTTCTTGTTGTGATAAAACAGTAGTATTTTTTGCTTCTAGTGCACCTGTCGTTCTATTAAATGATGCACCAGTTGCTAGTTTTTGTCCCTGAATAGATGCAAGCTTACAAAAAATAGGTTCATTTGTATATTTAAAATTACCTTCTAAATTCCAATATTCACTTTTACTAAAATTTGTTCTTAATTTTTCTCTATCTACTAATATTTTTACTGCAGGGCTTTGTACTCTACCTGCAGATAACCCATTTTTTACATTATATCGTAATTCATTAGATACTAAAAAACCAAATAAACGATCTAAAAATCTTCTACATTCTTGAGCATTAACTAAATTCATATCAATATCTCGAGTATTTTGTAATGATTCTAAAACAGCTTTTTTAGTAATTTCATTAAATACCATTCTTTTAATAGGGACTTTGGGTTTTAATTCATCTATTAAATGCCATGCAATTGCTTCTCCTTCACGATCAGGATCAGTAGCAATATATAATTCTGATATATTTTTGGCTGCGCTTTTTAATTGTTTAACAGTTTTTTTACTATCGGGAGAAACTTCATATGTAGGTGTGAAACCATTTTCAAGGTCTAAACCTAAGTTTTTTTTTGGTAAGTCTCGTATATGACCTACTGATGCTTCGATACCATATTCATCACCAAGAAACTTTTTTAAAGTTTTAATTTTTGATGGAGACTCAACAATAATTAATTTTTTTTCACTCATGATTTGTAAAATCTTTTAATTACTTATTTAATCGTTTATAAACTTACACATATTAATATCCTATTATACAAGTTATATTATTATTTAATATATTTATATTAAATAATGTTTAAATATTCTGGCCAAATAGTAAAAATGACAACAAAGTTTGATCATCCAATAGGATATTCTTTGCCTATTGGTAATGAATTTATTCAGCTTAATGAATTTATAGGTCATGAAATTACTATTGATTTTAAAGGTGATATTTATTGCATTGAATGTAATACAAAAATTAAAAAAACATTTATGCAGGGTTTTTGTTATCCTTGTTTTATGAATAGTCCATATACTTCTGAATGTATTTTAAAACCGCATTTATGTCAGGCTCATGATGGTGTTGCGCGTGATATGGATTGGGCAAAAAAACATTGTCTTAACACCCACTATGTATATCTAGCATTAACTAGCAATTTAAAAGTTGGAGTAACTCGTTCAACTCAAATTCCTACTCGCTGGATTGATCAAGGGGCACATTTTGCAATTAAATTTGCAAAAACACCAAATCGATATTTAGCAGGTTTGATTGAAATTGAAATTTCTAAACATATATCAGATCGCACTCAATGGACAAGAATGTTGAAAAAAGATTTTGAATATTGTGATTTAAAAGAGAAAAAGGAACACTATAAAAAATTATTACCTAAAAAATTGCAGGAATATATTAGTCAAAATGAACAAATTTTTGAATTACAATATCCAGATTATGCAAAATTCAATACGATTAAATCTGTCAATTTAGATAAAACACCTCAAGTTATTGGGCAATTTACAGGGATTAAAGGTCAGTATTTAATTATTGATAATAAATATGTAATGAATGTTCGCAAATATACTGGTTACGTTTTGAATATCGCTTTTTCAGATTTAGCATATAATTCTATATAATGCAAAACATTGAAAATAAATTTTATACTACTATATATATATTGATGGGCCTATCTATGTTATCTTGGGCGGTTGCATGGACCAGTGCTAAAATTGTTAACAATTATTTGTCTTTTTATAATTTAGTTTTTTTTAGATTTTTATTAGGCTTTATTTCTTTAATCCCATTAATTGCTGGTAAGTATTTTTTTTCACTTTTTAAGTTAAACAAAATCAATTTATTATATATTATTATTACAAGTATTTTATTTTTTGTTTATAATGTGTGCTTTTTTATGGGCACCCATTATGGATTTGCTGGCAAGGGAGCCATTTTGGTAACAACAATTAATCCCTTAATCACTGCATTAATTATATCAATGATAAAAAAGAAAATTTCTAAATCTGAAATTCAAGGATTATTTTTAGGATTAATAGGTGGAAGTTTTATCTTAAACATATATGTTGATGGATTTATACAAATTTTTAATATAACAAATATTTATTTTTTAATTTGCGCTATTACATGGGGCATTATTACAGTATTAACAAATTATGCTCAAAAAGATATTTCTCCTCAAATATTTATTTTTTTATGTTATTTTTGCACATCAATTATTGCTGTTTTCTTTGCTGATTTTGGTACTATTGATTTTAATAAGTTTGATTATATTTTTTATTTAAACTTTTTTTTAGTTTCAATTGGAGCGATGTCATTTGGTACAACAATATATATGTATGCAACTTCATATCTTGGACCAATTAAAGCAAGTGTTTTTATTTTTTCTGTTCCATTTATAGCTATGGCTACAGCATTTATTTTTCTTAATGAACCCATAACATTGAATATTGTCATAGGTGGTTTATTAAGTTTGTTAGGTATTTATATTATTAATAAAAAATAATATTATTGAAATATAATGGGTTTTAATTTGCTTGATAAATAAAGAGGATGAGAGGGGTGTCCCTCTTTGGTGACTTTTAGACAATACAGGTTATCAATTAAATCTATAATTTCCTTTCCACGATTTAATAATTTTCCATGATTGCCCCATGCACCAATTGTTAATTTTGCCTCATCATGTAATTTTTTTATCCAATAGTTATTATCAGAACCGATAGGGTCATTAATTGTTTTTAATTTTCTAGGATCTGTAGATCGATAGCCAAAAATATTGCTCATAATATATCCACCATATCCCCAATCTTGTGCGTAACGTTTACAAC
>CETH01184408.1_pt1 | contig 18046 bp, 21 predicted proteins | sample 361461 | NCBI WGS metagenome assembly CETH01 (sample SAMEA2622695, study PRJEB7988) | marine metagenome | isolation source: saline water (ENVO:00002010), including
CAATGTGGTGGGTAATCAACATCGAGCGGTTTGGTTGCGTCAATGAACAATTTGGTATCTACACCACCGTGCGTATCGGGCCAGCCACGACCAGTAGTTGCGACAGGGATTAAATTTTCCACATATGCATCTTTGACGAAATTAAAGTCCCGGTCGGGGCGGCATTTCATTGCCATTGCCCACCAAACATCGTGGGGGTCTCGGATATTTTGTTCTTCGTCTACAACGGTTATGATCTTGGGGAAGTATTTTGCAGATGCTGCTGCTATTGCTGCTTGTTTTCCAACTCCGGGGTATTCATTTCTTACTTTGACTATTGCTACAGTCCTACTTGCTTCTGCAGGCATGAAGACATCCATAACCTGGGATACTGAATCTTTTGCTTTTCGATAGATATCCACTTCCATAGGGAGTTTTCCTATGTTCACGTGTTCTACCCCGGGATTGTAAACATCAAAGTAAATAGGATCTTTTCGGTGAGTGATCGCAGTTATTTCGCAGACGGGAGATTCACGTGCTTTTCCGAGTAAGTATGTGAATTCACAAAATGGACCTTCTTTTTCTCGGACATGAGGTTGGATTACCCCTTCGACTACTAGCTCTGCATTTGCGGGGACTTTGAGATCAACAGTTTCGCAATCTACTAGTTCGAGTGGTTCGCCCATTACACCTCCAATAGCATTGTATTCGTCTTCGACCGTTTGGACTTGGCAGCCATAAATAAAGGCAGGATGGTGCCCAACTACGGCAGCAAATTCTAGAGGCTCGTCTCTGGCTTCTGCCTGGCTAAGAATGGAATATGCATGCGTTCCCTGGGCGAAAAATATTCCAGTTTTCCGAGGAGCCTTTTTCATCATACGATAGATTCCCGTATTGTACCTAGAATTTTCTTGGTCATAGAGAACGAAAACCTCCCCATCCATGAAGGGAGCGGGTTCTTCTACTGTGTGACTCAAAAGAGGTATTTCATTGATATCAGCTTCATCCCCTATTTTGATTACATCTTTTACAGGTCCGGTGGATACTTCGATGGGTGGTATGGGGTTTGTAACGCGTTCTGTGTACTCTCGTATTGCTTCTTCGGGTGTCGCATCGATCCCAAGTGCCATGCGATAATCGGTCCCACACAAATTGGTGACTACACTCCAGTCGGGGAACCCTTTAACATTTGTGCAAAATATAGCAGGGTAAGCACCGTCTGGTTCGTCTTGTAATTTCCGGACGATGGATGCTATTTCATATTTGGGGTCGACTTCTTTGTCAATATAGGCCAACTGAGAAGGCGATTCTCGCTCGAGGATTTCTAGATAAGTTCGAAGGTCCTTTGCCATTATATGATTGCACAGAGATCAAACAAATTCATAAGGATGTTTATTCGAATTTTCAGGGTGTTTTAACGGAGGGGTTTAATTGATCGAAAACGAGAATCGAGTATGCTCTCATTTGTCGGTTTGGGGTTATATGATGTAAAATCGATCACAGTGAGGGGTGCAGAAGTGATTAGAGAGGCGGATTTTGTGTTTCTTGAAAATTATACGAGTAAACTAGGGGGGTCGGAGGTTGAAGAATTGGAAAAATACTATGGAAAGAATATTGAGATTCTTCAAAGAGAGGATGTGGAAGTGAATCCAGAGAAGGTATTAGAAGCTGCGAAAGAAGGCGAGGTTGCGATACTAATAGCAGGAGATCCCATGATTGCCACTACCCATGTAGACCTTAGGCTTCGGGCGAATGTAAGGGGGATAGAAACTGAGGTGATACACGGGACTAGTGCAAGTACCGCCGCGTGTGGACTTACAGGATTGCAAAACTACAGATTTGGAAAATCCACCACAGTGCCATTTGAACCAGTAGAAAAGTTGCCAGATAGCGTATATCAGACGATTGAGGGGAATAGAGAAAGGGGATTACACACATTGGTATATTTAGATATAAAGATTGAGCAAAATAAATATATGAAGGGGAATGAAGCTGCGAAAAAATTAATGGGGATCGGAGAAGATTGGATAGGCATAATCATAGCAAGGGCAGGGAGTAAAAATCCACGTGTGGTCACTGGTAGGTTGGAAAAATTGTCAAAGATGGATTTTGGAAAACCATTACATTTGATGGTAATACCAGGGGAGTTACACCATATGGAAATGGAAGCACTAGAATCATTTACAGAGATGCATTTATAAGTTTAAGAAAGGGGACGGACTATTATTGCCGTTTGAGGACTAATCGGAGGACATCTTCTTCCAAAAGTTCATGATCGATTCCCACTATTTGATCATCGTGTTTTGCACTAGGTCCAGTTATGCGTGCAAATCTGAAAGTTGTTAAGAAATCGCCGCCAAGTTCATGGCAAGCATCCTTAACTGTTGCACCTTTTTGGAGGATAAGTGGTTCTTCATAGTCGGGTCCCCTTCCTGGTTTGTCCATATATATTCGAATGAAACCTAGGGAGTCCCAAATTGCATCCTTAAATTCTACAATTCCAAGCTCCTCTTTTGCACTTATGTGGAGTATGCATTCGGGGGACACTCCGTAGTCCGTCAATTCATTTGAAATGGTGTTTAATGTGGAAGCGCTAATTGAATCGGATTTATTGATTACAACTAATGATTTTTTATACACACAATTTCCCATGATTCCATCGATCAAGCTATCAAGGTCAAGGGTTTCTCGAATGGTCACATCCGCGTTTACGATTCCATATTCCATCAAGACTCCTTTAATGGTAGATTCTTCAAGACCCAAATCGACGCTGTGAAAGATAGTGATTCCACCCCTGCTAGTCCTAGATATTTTAATTTGAGGAGGGGTTGCGTTGATTCGGATGCGGTTTTCATGGAGTTCAGATAAAAGAGTGGAATATAATTGTATGTGTTGTGCATCTAAGACAAAAATCACAAGGTCTGCTGTTCTGACGACGGAGAGGACCTCTTTCCCGCGCCCACGTCCCGAAGATGCTCCTTCGATCAAGCCGGGTAAATCTAGAATTTGGATGTTTGCACCGTGGAGATGGAGCATCCCAGGGGTCACTCCTAGAGTGGTGAAAGCATATTCTCCTACTTCGCTCTCGGCATTGGTAAGAACATTTAATAAAGTGGATTTGCCTACACTAGGGAATCCGACTAAAGCTACAGTCGCGTCACCACTTTTTCGAACGCCATACCCCCCGCCCCCTCCCGAAGAGGATTGTCGTTCTACCTGTGCTTTTTTGTCTGCTAATTTTGCTTTTAATCTGCCGAGATGAGACTCAGTTGCTTTGTTTTTCGACGTTTCACGTATTTCCCGTTCGAGTTCTTCAATTTCCTGCTCTAGTGCCACTGCCCACTACTGTATCCGGATAGATAAAAAAATCTGCGTCTTTGTGCGAAAGGGATAGGACAAAAGAGAAAGTTTAAAACCAATGGTAGGTTTCCGTCAGGGTATGAGTGGTACCGTAGATGTACTTGTAGAAGGTGGCCGGGCAAATCCGGGACCTCCGATTGGACCAGTTTTAGGCCCTACACCAGTGGATGTTCAAGCAGTGGTTAGTAAGATAAATGAAGTAACTGCTGCTTATGATGGAACGCAAGTTCCAGTCAAGATAGTTTATGAAGATGACGGGAGTTTTGAATTAGAAGTTGGCAGTCCGCCAACAGCCGCTTTGATCAAGAAAGAGTTAGGTATTGAAAAAGGATCAGGATATGCAAAGAGGAGTTTTGTCGCAAATATATCCGTGGAGCAAATAAAAAAGATCGCGATTCAAAAATTACCAGGGCTTCTATCATATGATGTGAAAAATGCTGCAAAAGAAATTGCAGGAACATGTGTTGCATTGGGCATTACTATCGATGGAAAAAATCCAAGAGATTTTAAAGAGAAAGTGGACAGTGGTGCGTACGATGATATCTTATCTGAATGATAAGAGAGAGCGCGTCTGACGCGGGATAGAAAATTTTCCGAAAAAATTAAATTGGCCTTTGGGCATGGGGCGGGCTGGAGATATTCATTACGACGGGTTTATGCCCCCACATAAACCAAATTTCAGATAACAGGCGAATGCCTGACATATACTGTAGTAGCCGTATGGCGGACTACGGAGGAAAAAATGGCAGATAAAGAAATAGAAGAAGCTGTTATACGCGCACTAGAAACCGCCCCGAGTCGGAATTTTAGAGAATCAGTTGATCTTGCAATTAATTTAAAAGGATTGGATCTTAGGGATCCAACCAATCGTGTGGATGAAACAGTGGTTCTCCCTAGTGGTACTGGTCGAGAAACAAAGGTTGTATTATTTGCAACAGGAGAAAACGCCGTTTTGGGTGAGAAGGTAGTTGAAGAAGTACTGGGATCTGTACAGATAAAAGAATTAGGGGATGACGCAGAAGCTGCGAAGGCGCTTGCAAATTCAACTGACTTTTTTGTCGCAGATGTTGGATTGATGCAAGACATAGCAAGACTCTTGGGAAAAGTACTAGGGCCAAGAGGAAAAATGCCAAGACCACTTCAACCAGAAGAAGATGTGGTTGATGTAGTGAATAGAATGAAAAATACAGTTCAGCTACGGAGTCGGGATAATCGGACGTTCCACGCACGTGTTGGGGCACAAGATATGTCTGCAACAGATATAGCCACAAACATAGAAGTGGTGATTAGGAGACTTCATGCAGCATTGAAAAACGGGGCCCTAAATGTAGATTCGATCTATGTTAAGACCACTATGGGACCTTCAGAGAGGGTAGCATAATGTCTACACAAGTGGAACGTCATACAGATAATTTGCCGGAGTGGAAGACACAAGAGGTTGAAGAAGTCAAAGAGTGGCTTTTGAGTCACATGAGTATTGGCGTTTGTGATGTCTCAGGCATCCCAAGTAGGCAGTTTCAACAAATGCGGGCAAGCCTCAGGGGGAAAGTGGCAATCAAGGTGAGTAGAAACACACTAGTTAAACTTGCTGCAGAGGGTGTGAAAGGGCTGGATTCAATGGCAGATCAGCTAAAAGGGCAGGTAGGCATTGTTGGTACGAATGACAATCCTTTTACATTGTATCAAATGCTCAAAGGTTCGAAAACCCCAGCTCCAATAAATGCAGGAGATGTAGCCACCAAGCAAATTATCATACCAGAAGGAGACACGGGATTTCCCCCAGGTCCATTTGTAGGAGATCTACAAGCCGTAGGGGCTGCTGCCCAAATAGCAGACGGGTCCATTCGAGTGACTGCATCTAGTGTTGTTGCGGAGATGGGAGATGTCATCACTCCAAAACTAGCTAATGTATTAGGTGCTCTTGGAATAGAACCGAAAGAAGTTGGGTTGAACTTAAAAGCGGTTTATTCAGGAGGGGTTACTTATGAGGTAAGTTCCCTTGACATAGACACGGATGAATATAGAGTAAAGTTCATCAAAGCAGCAAATAATGCAAGGAGTTTATCGGTGGGCAGTGGGTACCCAACTTCTCAAACGATATCCACCATGTTAGTTAATGGATTTAGAAATGCCAAATCAGTAGGCATTTCGGCAGCTATTGAAAGTCCAGATCTGGCTGTGGAATTGATAAATAAGGCAGCTGCAGAATCACATACATTGGCTGTATCCTTGGAAGAGGATGCACGGCCCGAAACGCTGAAGAACGTAGCTAGAAATGAATCGATAGACAAAAAAGAACAGAGCGTTGAACAAGAGAATACAGAAGATACCGAAGCTGAAAGTGAAGATGCAACAGAAGAAGCGTCTGCAGCAGGACTTGGGGATCTTTTCGGATAAAATAAATAAAATAAATAGGAATTAAAATGGAATATATATACGCAGCATTAATCCTTCATGAATCGGAAAAAGAAATAAACGAAGAAAGTTTGACAACAGTGCTAAAAGCAGCTGATGTGAAAGTCGAAGACGTACGTGTTAAAGCACTAGTTGCGGCACTGGAAGATGTCAATATCGAAGAAGCATTGGAAGCAGGGCAAGTTGCCATTCCCACAGCAGTAGCGGTTGGAGGTAGTGAGGAGGCTGCTGCAGACTCGGGTAATGCTGAGGAAGCGAAAGCATCTGCAGAGGAAGAAGCAAAACAGACAGAAGAAGAAGAGGCAGCATCCGCAGCAGGACTTGGGGATCTTTTCGGATAAAACTGCTACCGAAAGGGGATCAAATTCCTATTAAGTTTTGTTACAAGGAGAAGATTGATATAGCAGGTAGAGATGGCTATTTATGCCGATACGTAGATTCCTCTGCGGTATCTTCTACAATAATTCCAAGAAGCTCCAATTCTTTTCGTATTTCGTCGGCTTTATCATAATTGCCTTTAGAACGCTCTTGCTCACGGGAATCTATTAGGGAAGTAATTGTATCAGAGAATGATTCGTTTGAATCGGCCACAACAAAAGAGAATCCAAGTACATCTCGGGCAAGATCGTCCAGAGTTTTAATCGCAAGGTTCAATCCAAAATGATCATATTCTTCGTGTGTTTCAAGGTGTTGGTTAAGGGAATTGACAACATCAAAAATTGCTACGAGTGCTTCCCGGGTATTAAAATCATCATCCAATGCAGTTTGGAAATTCCGTACAGAAGATTCTATAGATTTTCGGAGATTTTCGTCGGTTGTGGTTGAGTGGGGTGATGGCTCTAGGAGTGCGTTTGTAGTTCGAAGGTATGCACGTTCCAGTCTCCTCCAGCGTTCTACCGCCTCGTGGAGGGCAGACTCAGAATAAGCTTGATGACTATGGTAAGAAGTTGAAATTAAAAACATTTTAATGGAATTGGGACCAAATTCGGAGATCGCATTGGCAACAGAAAAATAATTTTTTAGGCTCGAACTCATTTTTTCACCGTGGGTTTCTAGAAGGCGTACGTGTATCCAAAAATTAGCAAAATTTTCCCCAGTGGATGCTTCACTCTGTGCTTTTTCGTTTTCGTGGTGAGGAAACATCAGATCTTGTCCCCCCGCATGAATATCAATAGTATTCGAAAGGTGAGTCATAGACATCGCAGAGCACTCTATATGCCAGCCCGGCCTCCCAAGGCCCCATGGAGAATCCCAGACGTCTCCAGAAGGAGCAGTTATAGGAGGCAGATTCGAATCGCGGTATTTGGAAATGGATTCGGGAGGGACTTGGCCCGATTTCCATAAAGCAAAGTCGTGGGGGTGTCTTTTATCACTTACTTCTTCGGGAGAATCTGAAAAAAATTCTTCGTCTAAATTTGGTTTAGATAATGCCCCATAATTGTCAAATGAACTTACGTCGAAATATACCGAACCATTGGACTCATAGGCGTGATTTGAGTCAATGAGGGAAGAGATAATGGCGATGATTTCAGGTATATGTTCGGATGCTTTTGGATAAACGTGGGCACTTTTTAGACCTAATGAATTCATATCTTCAAGGGCTTTATTGATAAAATAAGTAGCAACTTCAGATTCAGAACTTCCGTAATCGGATTCTCCCAACCTAGCTACAATTTTCTCATTTATATCCGTGAAATTTTCAACATAAGTGACAGAGAATCCCAAATATTCAAGCCACCGTCTCATAACATCTACGTGGACCCATGCTCGTGCATGTCCCAAGTGAGGTAGGTCGGAAACTGTTAAACCACAAAAATATATTGAAACAGAATTTGGAGTTATTGGTTTAAATTTCTCTTTTTTTCCAGTGAGGGAATTGGTTATGAAGAGCGACACTAAAAAACGAAAGGTTTGGCAACTGGATTAAATTAACTATTGTGCTTCTCCACCGTATTTGAGTAGGATATAACACAAAAAAAGAATTGCAACCATTCCAAAAATAGAAGCTATTAATATGCTTTTCGCCGGGTCAGAGAAAGAAGATCCCGCGGCTGCTGCTATCCCCGAGCAAAAAATAAGTGCGAGAAATCCCATGGCAAATTTGAAAAAATGCGAGAATCCCATATAGTAAAGTCTCGGAATGGGAATTGCATAAAGGCACCGATACGATTGGAAAGGTGTCAAAAATGTTTTAAGGGATAGGGTTTACTAAAGTGTCATGGAGAATATAGAAGAAGAATTACGTGAACAGTTTTTTGAAGCATTCTCTCCCGCTACATATCCAATATCCAATCAGATGGATCTAGTTCCAACGTTACCAAATGGTATGTCTACTAGATTTGAGTCGGGGGACTTTTCGATGACGGTGATCGAATTGAGTATGCGGTTGTCGGATAAACAAGATTTCCCTTATGAAACTGTGGAAGATCTGATAGAAGATCTAATAGATGGAATGAAGGAAAAGGGGATTATTTAAAATGATAACCGCTAAACGGTTGCGTTAAGAACAATAAGTATGGACCCAGCTATATTAGGCCCAATTGATGCTATTTTTTCTCCAATCATAGAGCCAATATTACTGATTGGGGTGGTGATAAATCTAGTCACTCGGCATTTGGCCCATAGATCCCATATTCGACAAAATGAAGAAGAGAAGGGGTCCCTGAAACACTTTGTATTCCATGAGATTTCCAACGGGGTATTGATAGTATTTTCACTATACTATATGACTCTTCATCATCACGGAGGAATGGTTTTATCTTTAATGGTTTTGGCAATGATTTTAGCAGACATATTTGAGTTTGAAGCTAGGCTTGTAGAATCTAGAGGGGGAATGGAAATAGAATTGCCAAAGGGTTCGATGGTCGGATCGGCGCTAGTATTAGTATACATACTATACATAATCATACTTCCTGCAGGACCACTAGATCAATTTCTCACATTAATACCGATATAAATTAAATTGGTTTTATTTTTCGTTTGATTTCGCTTTGATTTCGTTGATAGCAGGGATGAGAACCCAAAAGGTAAGGGCCCCAACGACGGCGAACCAAAACATAATTTCCCGGAGTACAATTGAAAACTGCCCGTAAAAATCCAAGTTTTCAGGAACGGGTGCTATTAGCTGCGTGGTTTCAAACCCAGGAGTTGTGAACCACCCAGAGAGTATCATCCAAGCTAGTCCTGCGATTGAAAATATACCAAAACCTTTCATGAATTCGTCGGCCATGGTCTGTAGTTAATCCTCCTTGCCCTTAGTTATTGTCATTCCCTGTGTTTTGAAACGGCTAGTGAATGCATACACTACAGTTCCGATTCCAATTGAAGAAAGGCCGACTAACGCTAATAAAGGGTCTATCTGAGAAAATGGAGAGGTTGCTCTTTGAGTTGCCGTGTCAAGTAGGATGAAACCAATGACGATGGAGAGTATGGAAAAAGCAGTTGAAAGTACAACTATACTTTTATAAAGTTGGTTAGGAACAATTACTTCTCTGTCTGTTTTTCCCATAGTAATGAGTTATTTAGGAGGTTTCGGGGGGCTATATGGTTTAGGAGGTCTAAGACGATAGTAACGTCTGTTTAATTCATACATATATCCTTCCCGCATGGTTTTTAATAAGGAATAGAATACAATCCCAAATAGAACAGGTAGAATGAAAGTTAAATCAAAGAGGAGATGGGAATTTAGAGGGACCAGATTTTTGACAGAAAGAACACTTACGGTGAATGCAAAAACTACACCTGCGACACCGAAAGCTGCCCAAAATGGTTCTTCTACAGGCCGTCTAGCTTTGCCTTTATTTACAAATGGCAGGGCTGCCAAGAACCCCACGACGACTAGATTTGCAAGAACTCCGAATGTTCGATCTAGCATTATTTTGTCACCTCCTAATATGGAAAGTGCAGGGTTGAGCGGTTCGAGCTTAAGAAGACCAAATGACCAATATAGGTACCAATCAGGGAGGATGACCGCAGGGGTTTGGCTTGGGTTTGCAGGAGCGGCAATGTGAGGAGGTGCAACGGCCGAAAGAAGTAATATAATGCCTATGAAAAAGCTAGTAATTGCAAATCCGCGGACGACTTCGTGTGGCCACATTGGGAATCCCAATACTTCCCGTTCTAAATAGTCAGCTCGGGAACGAATGTCTTGATCCTCAAGTCTAGCCCGTTCGAAATATTCATATGTGAGTTGGGCTAGCCCAGTGGATCTAGATTTACGCTCAGACCAACTAGGGGTTTGATCATCAGGGGGGACTGGGGTTTGCATTAATCCAGAGCCATCGGTGAGGATAGGGAATTCCACGTTGTTTTTTTGTTTTTTGTATATTTTGTTTTTCATAATATCATCAATGTGGTTCTGCAATTCCTTGCATCCAAACAATTCCAATGTGAATTGCAATCACAGTAGTTACCGCAAATGGAAGTATGAATACGTGGAGGATATACATACGTTGTAAAGTGGCTTGTCCTAGGGAGAATCCGCCAAACATTAGTTGTGCAACCCATTCACCCAATATAGGAATTGAGAGTGCCATTTCAACCCCAATTTGACCGGCCCAGAACGAAAGTTGATCCCAGGGGAGGAGGTAACCAGTGTAGCCGAACATCAGGGTGAGTGAGATCAAGATGATTCCTATTATCCAATTCAATTCTCTTGGTTCTTTGTATGCCCCTACGAAATAGACACGCAGCATATGGAGGAAAACTGCAGCTACCATAACTTGTGCAGACCATCGATGGATGGAACGTAACATGAATCCAAAATTGAGATCGGTCATGATATATGTTATTTGGTTGTATGCAACGGAGGGGTCTCCAGCCGTTGCGGGGGAATAATAGAATCCTAGCAAAGCCCCAGAGATGGCAGCGACTAGATATGCAATTACAGAGAAGGTCCCAAGTGCATATAGTGGATACCAATACCAAAATTTATTATCAAGATTGTATTGTTCGGTGTGGCTACGGGGCATTTGCATATTTATCTTGTAGTATAAATTTTCCATAGACTCCAGGTAATCTACTATTCGGAGACGTTGATCTGCCCAGATGAGAATTGTTAAATAGGTTTTTTCAAGGGGAGTCAGTTCCTTTTCAGATAGCCATTTGGAATAGTCGTAGTGTTCTTTTAAATCAGGGGTCATGTCATTCCTCAGTCCTTGGTAAAGCTACAAATCGATCTTTGATTATGCTGAAAGGATCATAGACGGATTGGTGGCATTGGCAATAAATTAAATCTGCGCCATCAAATTTTTCACTATCTGTGAATGATTTGAATCCGGGAACGCAGCAAAAATGAGTGCATTTGTCTAATATGGCTATAAATCCTTGGCGGCAACTTTCCTGAAGCCATTGTTTTGTTTCACCTTGTGCATTAGAGATTAGGTTGTCAACTATTGTACTACGAATGAGCTGCACGGGCATCTGTACTTGAGGGGGTACATCTTGAGACCTCCAGGTAGCAAATGCAGGCTTTCCCACACCCGCCTTTCCAATTGAATTACCCCAAGTCACGTAGTCCTCAAAATCGTCAATATGTACTTTTGCCCCGGGGGAAACTTCTTCTTTTTGCCACTTATAAGGGGGATTATTTGCATATCTGAAATAGTTGTCTTGATCTGCAAGTGGTTTTACTCCAGGGTAGGTTTGGACACCACAGTATTGGAACCAATCAGAGGAATAAGTAACACCGGCTATTTCTTGTTGGGCCACAGTTACCTTCCTCCCTCCTTCAATTATTTCAGATACTTTTGGCCACAATCCCATAAGGAATCCATCGTCGTCGATGACGACGGGTATTTGAGGCATTCCGCGAGGAGCAGGACCAAATAATTTTTCGATTCCGAAGTATTCGGTTACGCCACCACCAGCTCCAGAAGGATTGGTCATGGTGTTTACAGTTCCGCTAGTCGCAGTTCCAATACCTGCTAGTGCGGCCCCGCCTACGACACCTTTGACAAACCGCCTTCTTCCAGAAACTTTGGGGTATTTATCATCTGAAGTCATGGTTATTTTTTCTTATAGAGGTATAGATTGGTTTTCATCTTATCGGTCATAGTGGTAATTATGGAATGGCCATGTACATCTTCTGGTTTGGTGTAGAGGTCTTCCCATTTTCTCCTGCGCTGTTTTACAATTACGACATCCGGTAAAAAATCCCTTCGGTACAGAACCAGGATGAAGGATAAATTAATAAATAGTAGGGCTAGTAGACCTCCTAAATACATATTTCCCACTCCAGAGAATCCCCAGCCTCCGAAGATTAAACCATAGGTGAATAGGGTCGCGAATAGGACTTCAATCACAGTGAGTAAAACTATGGCTATTGTTGCTGCCGTGCTTTCTCGCGGAGGTTCGTAGCGGTGTATAGAACCATATTTACTACTTGGAGATGTCATACTATCACTTTTGTTTTGGGTATCCTGAATGTGGCGTTTCGTTGTACTTTAAGAAGAAAAATGTGAATACTAGAGAAGCGAATATTCCAAGAAGTGTTGCTATTCCGACCCAGTGTGCTTGGAATGCCACACCCATGTGTTCGGGGTCTTCTCCTTCGGAATGTGGATCGTCTCCCCCTGCCCCCATTCCTGCTGCATGGCCGCCACTGCTACTTGATGCAGTGGCTGCACCTCCTTCACTAACTATTACTTTACCGATCATTTGGATGGTTTCGTGAGGGACACAGAAATAGCCATATTCCCCTTCCATATCGAAGGTATAGGAGTAAGTTTCGTCTTTTGCAATGTTTCCACCGGGGTAGCCGCTTCTGGCATCGTCTTCGGAATCAAATCCACCAGATGCCCAATAGGGTGCCCCATCGGGCAATTCATTTTCATAGGCAGTGATCGAATGTCCCATTTGACCAACGGTAATCCATTCGACTGTGTCGCCGGGTGCAATGGTGATCACATCGGGGTCATAAATCATAGCGTCGGTCATTTCGACCACATGAGTTTGGGCAGATTCTTCTGCTGACGGAGGCACTTCTGCCGCTGCAACAATTGGAGAGGTAAAAAGAAGTGCAAGAGACCCGGTAGCAGATTGAAGGAAATGCCGCCGATGCATATAGTGGAATATGAGTAGAGGAGGTCAATAAAGGCACCGATATGTGTGAAATAAACAGAGATATAAAATATCTGAAAATTGATCTTATTTTTTATCAGAAGGGGGGAGAAAATCGGGTCGGAAATCGGATCCAATTCCAATTTTTTTTAGTCGATCTTCGTACTCCGTGGACCGAAAACGATCAGATAGACGCGAGTGGACTACGACTAAGAGTAGGAATAGCCCGGTAAAAATAAAACCAAATCCAGAGACAGTGGTGAGAATTCCGGAACCGGGACGGGGAAAGTTTATAAAAAGGGGTGAAAAAAGAAGTAGAATTCCAATGATCAAGAAGGATGATGCCAATATTTGAAGCAATTTATTTCCAATTCCAGAGGAGGATTTGGAGATTGCATCAATATTGAGAGAGAAATCCCCTGCAGGTAGTTCGGGCACATCGTAAGTGTCCATAGAGCAAAGTACAACTATATTTTCTATCTCGGTTCGGATTGAACCCATCCCACTCACTGAACCGTCGAGTGCTATAAGAGCATATCCGGCATCGTCATAGATTAAAAGATTCTCTTCGTCGTCAATATGGATTGTTTCTATTGCGGCTATGATATTCCGCCTAGAGATTCGATCTCTAATGTCTAGTTCTACACGATTTAACAATTCTTTGCCAACTATAGAAAATTCTAGATCAGAGGGGAGATCGGAGTCAGGTGGAGTGAGTGATTCTTCGTTGGGGCTGGACAAGGTGTTTTCATATTGTTAACCGAAGAGCAAAAATTAAGTGATCTTAGGGTGTTTGGTTTGAACGAACGGGATGAATGGAGATGCAATAATTGCCACAATAGTTTTAATTACTGTTACGGCTAGTTTTCCATTTTACATATATGGTGCATGGATAATTCTTAGAGAAAAAGTAGTTACATGGGGGGTTTTAGTCCACCATTTAAAATTTATTTTTACAGGTCTTGCACTTACTACATTCCCCATTATTGTGTGGATGATACCTAGATCCTTTTCTCGGTTAGATGGATACATTGCGTTACACACTTTTGTGGGCCTCCAGGCATATGCATTTTTGATCTTTGCATTGACAGGAATAATCAAAATATTTAATGCGAAGAGATCTTTGAACCTATATCAAGTTCCAGATGACTCGATTCCAATTGAAGAATTGGGAGATGGGATTGATCTATGGAGAAGGAGACTAAGAGTAGGAGTAATGGGATTTCTAATAATCTGGATTATAGCATGGAGTATAGGAGTGATCCGATACTTCCAATTATATTGAAAATGGAATTAAATTCCCAAAATTTTTCTTGCTTGTTTTGGTGTAGCAATTTCACGGCCAAGGTTTTCACAGATATTAACTACGGTTTCGACTACTTGCTGGCAGGTTTTTATTTTTTCATCTTTATGAGGATACATGTATACGGTGTCTTCCATACCTATACGTACGACTTGATACCCCATCATTATTGCCTCGACTGTCAGAGGTAGCCAATTTCTTCCACCTACAACACTCCCCTGAACGGTGTCTTCTCTAGGGAGTGGGTTTGTTTCCCACATAGAAGCTAAATATAGTGCCCCCCAGGGGTGAGGGGCGGTTGGGCCGGAGGTGAAGTATGCGTGATCACCACAAGTTGTGTTTACATAATAGGGTTTTTTCCAGACTCCTGTGTCAACAAGCCATCTTTTGAGTCGAGGGTATGCTTTGTAAGAATAAGCCATCATTTCCGGTTTGAGGCCATTGTCTTGGAGGAAGTTCACCCATCCTTGTAAAATATCAGGGTTCATCACGAAAGGGGCTCTAGGGTCTAAGGCATCTCCCAAAGGGGAGCCAGTAACCATATCAACATATCCAGGACCGTACTCATCGAGAATCCTACCGATAGTTTGTTCTAAAAGAGGGACCCCAAAAGTGGCACCTTCGATGTTGCTCCTTACATTAATAGTAGTAATAGGATTGTGTTCTTTTTGGATTAGTTTAATTGTTTTAACTATAGTCTCAGGGGATGCATCGGGAATACCATCCTCCCTGCGGACGTGGAGATGTGCCATAGAAGCCCCAGCATTCATCGCCCCGATTACCTGATCTGCAACTTCTTCTGCCACATAAGGTTGGTGGGGATTCAAATCTCTTTTTATAAATGATCCACAAGGGGCGACTTCTATTATTAGAGGAGTATCCAAAGTGTCAATTGGATCTGCATTATGGCCTTGGTAACTTTTCCAAGGAGTTTTATAATAGCTTTCATCCTTATAGCCAAATTCGGTATCAACCATAAGTACGGAGAGATCACTTAAGTATAATAATTATTTGATATCTCAACAGACTAACTGGTCAAATAATAGAGGGGGTTGAGATAGGATTAAGAGTGGGTGGACCCTGGAAGAAGTATGAGAATGTCAAAAAAATTCATAGAGATGTTCGAAAAAAATGTTTTTTCAAGTCTCGCCACCATAATGGAAGATGGATCCCCTCATGTAGTTCCAGTATGGGTGGGCATTGATGGTGAATATATAATAACTGCCGGAGGAATAGAGCACGTGAGGCATGCAAATATGAAACGGGACCCGAGAGTAGCACTTACAATTTCTGCTCCAGAAAACCCATATGAAGTGTACTTAGTTAGGGGAAAGGTAGTAAGCATGTCAAAACGAGGGGGGAAAGAATTTCTAGACCAAGAGGCCCAACGAAGATGGGGAGTACAAGAATACCCATTTCAAAAGAAAAAGGAACGATATCTAATTCAGATTCTACCGGAGAAAATTATAGATACTTCTTCAGTCATTCCAGACGGCGTAGACATAAGATAAGTTAAGAAGATTCAAACGAGAGTGATAAGATTCCAGTTAATTTGTTATCGACCGTATACGTTGAGTTTGGTGGGACAGCTATGGTTGTAAAAGGGGCTTCGATGATTGCAGGCCCATTGACAACATTTCCAGAGAGTAATTTACTCCAGTCATAGATGATGGAAGATTGAAAACCGTCGGGAAGCCAATAGACAGGTCTTGATCCTGTTTCTGCAGATTGTGGGTCGGATCCAGACAATGGATATTCCGCTAGAAGTGGTTTGTCACGAGGGGCAGTTGCTTGGAGTACAAAATTGTCTATTTCCACTCCGTTTTGGGGAGTAGTAGATATCGGACTATACACCTCATTGTACTCTTTCTCAAATGCGGATGAAATGGTTGAGATATCCTGATCGGAAGTGAGTTCAGTTAGAGGAGAAGTAACGCGAGTCACATCCAACTGCCCCCCGTATTTCATGTCAAGATATAATTCAAATGAAAGTTGATCTTCCCCATACCCCTCGCCATTAAAATCGTGGATCGCTAGTTCTTGGAGATCGAGTACTGTTTGGTTGAATTCGTCGAAATTTTGGTAAGGATCCAAAGTCCCTGGTTGGAGTAGAGGGATATGTAAAGACTGTTCGTAGATATGTTTTGTATCCATGACACTAGAACCAAAAGCAGAAAATACAGAGGAATAGGGGAATACGATGATTGTGTTCACTCCGGCGTGTTTTGCGAATCCTTCTGCGTGTGTTGGTCCAGCGCCCCCAATGGCAAATAGAACAAAATTTTGAGGATCATACCCCCGGAGTGCAGTCTCCTTGTAGATGGTACTTCCCATTTCAGCATCAGTTATGGAGCGGATCAAACTCGCTGCTTCGACCACATCTATTCCGAGTGGATCTGCAACTTGTCGCTGTACTGCACGCTCTGCGTGTCGTACACTCAGTGGTTTTTCCCCCCCATGGAATCCAGAGGGATCTATATAGCCTAAGATAACATCTGCATCAGTTACAGTTGGATTCCGTCCACCTTGGTTATAACAGGCAGGGCCTGGATTTGATCCAGCACTCTCTGGTCCAACTTCTATTTTGTTGTCTAGATCCACCCTTACTCGTGCGATAGACCCCCCACCAGCACCTATGGACTGACTTTTGAGCATGGTGCTATGAACCCTCCAGCGATCTACGACGGGTTCAAGATTGTAAGTTCGAGAAGCCCCTCCAGCGATCAAAGATAGATCAAAACTAGTTCCCCCCATGTCTGCTGCAATCACATTTTCATAACCATAGATACCACCAAGATAAGAACCACCGACCAGAGCAGAAGCAGGACCGCCTTTGAATGTATCAATTGCACTCGTTCGGAAGATTTCTGCAGTCCCACCGGTGTTGTGAATCATTTGAAGTGGTTTAACATATCCGCGCTGTCTAAGTTCATCTCCAATGCCATACAATTCATCGATCATAGATTGATGAAGATATGCACTTAGCATAGTTGTAATTGTGCGTTCATATTCACCTTTTTTTCTGCTTATTTCAGAAGATAAAAATGCAGGTGCACTTCCGAGATATGCATCGGGGTATTCATCGGATATTATTTCTCTGACTTTTTGTTCATGAGTAGGATTTCTGTGAGACCATGCGAGGCACACGGCGAACCCTCTGGCTCCTTGTTCAACCAGGTATCGTACTTTATCGCGAAGATCGGCTTCGTCGAGTGGCCGCATGATTTCACCTTTGAAATTGATTCGTTCGCGAACGCCGACTATCATATCTTGAGGAACTATGGGTTCTGGTTTATCGGATCGTGAAACATTTCGTTGTTCATGTACCGTCATCCCATCGGTCCATTGTGATCCGCGCCCAACAGGGACTATGTCTTCAAGTCCATTGGTGACAAGAACTCCAAGTTTTGAACCACTTCGAGAAATTAATTTGTTTAACGCGAAAGTTGTAGAGTATCGAATTGCGGTTGCACTGGCAATTAGGTCATTGGGGTCAACATTTAGATCTCTAGATGCGGAGATGATAGAATTGAGAAATCCAATGGACAAATCGTGACTAGTGGTCTCTGCTTTTCCGGTGACTATAGTTCCATTTGAGCGAACGAAACAGTCAGTGAAAGTTCCACCTATATCGACATCAATGGTTGTGTTAAGCTTTTTTGTCATGGTTTTGTGCGCAGGTGGATGCTACCTTCAGATATTTTTGTGCGAAGTTGGTCAATATCTATGTCTATGTCATGAGTTATAGGATGACCAAGGGGCAAATATTCATTTTCGATCATGATTCCGCAATGGGGACAATAAAATTCAATAATTTTACACCATTTAGGGTCTGGAGAAAATTTATATTCGGTGTCAATCTCAGAATGATGTATTTCAGAGGGGTCCCTCTCTGCGATTGTACATCCAGTTTTGTAATTTGAATTGCAA
>CETH01002782.1_pt1 | contig 18044 bp, 18 predicted proteins | sample 361461 | NCBI WGS metagenome assembly CETH01 (sample SAMEA2622695, study PRJEB7988) | marine metagenome | isolation source: saline water (ENVO:00002010), including
ATTTTTTTAAAATACCATCATTTGGTTTGATGGTAGCATCAGCATTTTTGATATGTCATCATTTTTTAAAAAAAGAATTTAAAAAAAATAATTTACCTGAAAAAATTATTGATGATATCATATTTTATGCTGTTATATCTGCTATATTAGGTTCAAAAATATATTTTGTAATTGAAACCCAATCGTTTAGTCTTTTATTTGAAAATTTAAAAAATATTTTATACTGTATAATTACATTAGATATATCAAATCTTATTATTGAGCTTCAAAGTATGGGATCGGGTTTGGTTTTTAATGGTGGTTTAATTTGTGCTATTGTATTAATTACTTTTTATGTTAGACGACATAATTTAGATTTTTTAGAGCTTGCTGATATTATTACGCCGTTTATATTGCTAGGTCATGGAATAGGTAGGATTGGATGTTTATTAGTTGGTGATGATTATGGCGTTCCATCAAATTTACCATGGGCAATAGCTTTACCTAATGGTTTGCCTGTAACATCAATAGAAACATTTATGACTCATTATTCTTTTTTAGGATATTCTAGAGATTATTTACAGCAATATTTAGTTAATAATTCTAGTAATATTATATCTGTTCATCCTACTCAAATTTATGAAATGATATTATATTTTTTATTTTTCTATTTAATAATGAGATACAAAAAAGCTCTACATTTTTTTAAAGGTTCTATATTTTCTGTATATCTTGTAACTGGTGGGTTTTCTAGATTTGTTGTAGAATTTTTAAGAACTAATGAACGTTATATGTTTAATTTGTCAAGTGCTCAGTATGTTTCTTTGGTTATGATCATTTCTGGTTTAGCACTTTTTTATTTGTTAAAACAAAAAAAAGTCAACAATGGAAACAATTAATTGTCAAATATGTAACTCAAATTATCATAAAGAATATATCACTGTAAAAGATCGGTTTAATATATCTAATGATTCTTTTCAGATTGTAAAGTGTAAATGTGAATTTATATATCTTAATCCTAGACCAAGTGAAAAAGAAATTTCTAAATATTATAGTAATGAAACCTATTCTCCCCATAGTAAGACTAGCATTTTTTATAAATTAGCACAATTTTTTTCATTTAGATGGAAATATAATTTGATTAATAGATATGCTAAGCAGAATATGCAGATATTAGATTATGGATCAGGTAAAGGTGAGTTTGGTTCCTATTTAGAGAAAAAAGGCTTTAATGTTAACAATTATGAGCCAATATTAGATAATTTAGATGGTTCTAATTTTTTAAATAGCAACAAAAAATATAATATTATTACTTTATGGCATTCCTTAGAGCATATACATGATTTAGCTAAAGCTTTAAATCAAATTAATCAATCTTTAGATAAAAAAGGATATATTTTTTTAGCGCTACCTAATATAGATGCAGCAGAAAAATATTTTTTTAATCAAAACTGGGTAGCGTATGACGCACCTAGGCATCTTTATCATTTTAATGAAAAAAGTTTAAGAAAACTGTTGTCTGTACATGGTTTTGAAATCATACAATCAAAAACTATTTTTCAAGATACTTTTTATAATATATATCTAAGCATTAAATCTCAGAACATTATTATTAAATTTTTTAAGTTTTCTTTTATGTCAATCATGTCTTTTTTTACTATTTTATTTAACAAAAATAAATCTTCTTCTAAATTGTATATATGTGTAAAAAATTAATATTTAGTATAGTTATACTTATATTTGTGGGCTGTAATAAAAATCTACCTAAATCCAAAGGTGAATTTAATGATATTATTATTGTTTCATCATTAGAAGATAAACAGTTATTAGAGCCTCTAATAGATGAATATATTTTTGACTACATAATACATACCCCAGAACCTGAGCTTGCATATAAAAAAAACTGGATCACTCCTGAAGGTTTCAAATATTATAAAGAGTATTCAAATATAATTATTGCATCGATTAGTGACCCTGCTGATAAAAGTATTGATAAATTAATGGATAATTTTAAGATAAGTCATAAAATTAAAAATTTTCCTGTAACAATTAGTGAAGTTTTTTCTACCCCTCAAATGATTACTTTAATAAATGAATCTAACAATCAGAGTTTAAAGAGTAACTTAGATAGTAGTATTAATTTTATTAAATCTACAATCAACTCACATGTAGATTCCTTATATTTATCTAGGTATCAAAAATCAATTCAAAATAATTTAGATACTTTACAAATATTCGATATTTCTAATTTGATGTTTGATATAGATCTATTAGTAAGTCAGAACTTTAAAATTATAGATACTCTAAATTCTAAAAATAATCTTTTATGGATTGGGAAGGGTAGTATTGATTATAGTAATAACGCTTTATATCAATGGTTAATTTTTAAGGATGTTGATTTTGTGGATATTAATGGAAATATAGAAATGGATAATCTTCTAAAAAATAATTTAGAATTAATTGATCAAGATATAGAAATAATATCTAATTTTAATAAATATTCCAAAAAAGAATATAAAGGAAAAATAATATATAAATTAAATGCTTTATATAATCATAATTTATATAAAACTGGAGGCCCGCTTATTGCCTATATTATTCAAAATCATAACCAAAAGAAAACTTTATTAGTTTATGGTTTAATAAATGCACCCGGAAATTCAAAAATTGGTCTGATAAAAGAATTGGAAACAATTATTATAAATTCTATTTTTTAAATTAAATAATGGAGGTAAAAATGAGTAATAAAGTAGCCATAATACTTGGCAGTGCAAATGATAAAAAATATGTTGAAGATTCATATAAATATTTTGATTTTTTTTCAATTGAGGTCGAAACACATGTAATTTCAGCTCATAGAAACCCTGATGAAGTAGCTGATTTTGCTAAAAGTGCTCGAGAAAAAGGTTATAAGATTTTGATTGGTGGGGCTGGTATGGCAGCTCATTTATCTGGAGCTTTGAAAGCAAATTCTACTTTACCAGTTATTGGTGTTCCATTTCCTGGTGGTGTTAGTGATGGTATGGATGCTCTTTTAGCTACAGTTCAAATGCCAAAAGGTGTACCTGTGGCCACAATGTCTGTAGGTAAGCATGGGGTTATTAATGCAGCTATTCTTTCAGCTGAGATTTTATCTTTAAATGATAATTCATTAGTTGATAAATTATCAGAATTTAAGAAAAATGGTGCAACTGTTTAGGTGTCAAAAAGAAAGATATTAATTACTGGCTCTAATGGGCAATTAGGGCATTCTTTAAATTTATTTTTAAAAAGTAAGTCTTTTTTTGTGTTTAACACTTCATTAAATATTGGTCCTTACAATTTAGAGGGTTGTGATTTATCTGTAGAAAATAATGTTGCTAAGTTAATAAAAAGATATAAACCAGATTTTATAATAAATTGTGCAGCTTTTACTAATGTAGATAAGTGTGAAAAAGATAAAAAAAATGCATATAATTCAAATGTAAAAACTGTGAAAAACATTTTAAGGTACATGCCTCTTAAATCTAAACTTATTCATATATCAACAGATTATGTATTTGATGGAAAAGATGCTTCATACACTGAAGCTTCACTACCTAATCCTATAAACTATTATGGTAAGACAAAATTAGAAGCAGAAAACTATATAAGAGCATCTCAGAAAAAATATGTTATTGTAAGAACTGGAAATTTATATAGTGAATATTTAGATATTTCATCAAATAGATTATTTTGGATATTGAACAATTTTAAAAATAAAAAAGAAATTAATGCTGCTGTTGATATGATTTCTAAGCCGACTTCAATCAATGCTTTATCTAATACAATAATTAAATTACTTCCTTTTAATCAAAATTTGATTGTTAATTATAGCGGTCAAGACAAATTATCTATTTATGATTTTTCAAAATTAGTTGCTAAAATTTTTAAATATGATCAAGGGTTGATAAATAAGTGTAGTTGGAAAGATTTTAATTTTTTAGCTAAAAGACCAGAGAATGTTTCTTTAGAAACTGATTTGATATCAGATTTAATTAATTGTAATATTTATGAAACTGAATATAGTTTAAAGATTATAAGTAATATCATAAGGTGAAAATGAATTTTTTAGTTATAACTCCTACATATAATGAGAATGCAAATATTTCTAACTTAATTTCTGAAATTAGAGAAATTAAAACAACTGTTAATTTAGATATATTAATTATTGATGATAATTCTCCTGATGGAACTGCATCAACAGTAAAAAAAATTATGGTTAAGGATAAGAATTTACATTTAATCCAAAGAAATGCTAAAAATGGTCTAGCATCTGCATATTGTGAAGGTTTTAAATGGGCTATAAATAATAACTATAACTATGTTATACAAATGGATGCTGATTTGTCTCATTCTCCTTCTGATATTTTAAAATTTATTGATAAAGTTAAAGATTTTGATGTAGTAATTGGTAGTCGATACAAAACAGGGGTAAATGTTGTTAATTGGCCTCTAAGGAGATTAATTTTAAGTTATTTTGCAAATATTTATGCTAGAATTTTTACTGGTATAAAAATCTACGATTTGACAAGTGGATATAAGTGTATTAGAGTAGATTTATTAAAATTAATTGATTTTGATAAAGTGAAATCAGAAGGTTACTCTTTTCAGATAGAAATGAACTTTATTTTTGCAAATAAAGGTTTTAAACTAACAGAAGTTCCTATAATATTCCATGATAGAACAATTGGTGAGTCTAAAATGTCAAAAAAGATAATTCTTGAAGCTATTTTAAAAGTTCCAATGTTTAGAATTAAAAAAATTTTAGGTTTTTAATTAGTGAAAATTAGTATTATTATAGTATCTTACAATGTCAAAGACTACATCAGTCAATGTATTCGATCCATTTATAAATCAAGTTTAAATCAAAATGAATATGAAGTAATAGTAATAGATAATGATTCTCATGATGGAACTTCAGATACGATTAAACAAAATTTTGACAAAGTTATTTTACATCAAAATAATATTAATGAAGGCTTTTCTAAAGCTGTTAATAAGGGGATTACTTTATCGCAAGGTGAATATATATGTATTTTAAATCCAGATGTAATTATTCAAGAAACTACACTTTCTAATTTATTAAATTTTCAATCTTTAAACCCCAATTTAGGTGCGATAGGTCCAAAAATATTAAATAGTGATGGAACTATCCAGCATTCTTGTAAAAGATCCTTTCCAACACCACTTAACTCTTTATTTAGGCTAACTGGATTAGATCGAATTTTTCCTAAAAGTAAATTTTTTGGTCAATATAATTTAACCTATCTTGATATTGACAAAGAGCATGAAGTTGATGTTATTAGCGGAGCATGTATGATGGTGCCAAAAAAAATATTTCAAAAAATAGGAAATTTTGATGAAAGATTTTTTATGTTTGGTGAGGACATAGATATTTGTCATAGAATAAAAGCTGCAGGATATAAAATATGCTATGTTCCAACCAGTGAAATTATTCATTATAAAGGTGAAAGTGTAAAAAATGCACCATTTGATATGATTAATGTATTTTATTCAGCTATGGATCTTTATTTTAAAAAGTATTCCCAAAAATATAGGTATTGGAATTTAATAAGTTCAATAGTAAAAATTGGTTTATTTTTAAGAAAAAGTTTATCTTATAGTAAACTGCTTCTAACTAATTTAATTTCTTTTTTTATAGATATATTTTCTATTATTATTTCATTTTCTTTATCTATATACTTATGGTATAGCTACCAATATTATGAGATTGTTGAATTCTCTAAAGTTTCTTATCATTATTTATTAATTGTTAATTTTATTATTTCTTGGTTAATTTCTTCAAAAATCATTGGTGTTTATAAAAAGGGTTCTTTTTCATTTACTAGATTGTTTTTATCTATAATTATGACTTTTTTAATTTCATCAACCAGTACTTACTTTATTTCATTTTTTGCTTATTCTAGAGGAGTTTTATTCTTGTCTACTATTTTAAGTTTATTATTGATGTTTATATGGCGTACACTAATAAATTTTTTGTATCTGAATAAAATTATTTTTTTTAAAAGTTTTAAAAATTTTATTGAAAGAAGAGCTCTAGTGATTGGTGCTGATAAAGAAACTGTGCATATTGGACAAGAAATCAAGAATTATCCAGATTCAGATATTAATATTATTGGGTATGTAGATGATTCAAACCCTATGCTATTCAAAGATTTTTTAGGAAGGATTGATTACATTAAAGACATTGTAATTAAAAATCAAATTACAGAAATTATCATTCGAGAAAATTATTTTACATCTAATAAAATCTTTAAAATTATTAAAAAATTAAAAGGTCTTAATTTGGTATTTAAAATTATACCAGAAGGAAATAATATTATTTTAGGTAAAGGTGAGGTTGAGAATATTTCAGGTATAGAGTTAATGTCCTATGATATGCCTTTTTTAGAGAGAAGTAATATCATAATTAAAAGATTTTTTGATATAATATTCTCTCTATTTTTAATTATTTTAACTTTTCCAATTCAGTGTTTGTTATATCTTTTTATAGACTTCAAATCAGAAAGAGTATGGGGTTTAGATAAGGAATACATTAAATTAAGCCTTATTAATGTTAATAATAGAATAATAAGATCTATTCCACTATTATATCAGGTTTTAATAGGTAAGTTAAGTATTGTGGGGAGTGAGTTGGTAAGTGTAAAGCATGATAATCCAAATCATATTTTAAAGCCTGGATTAACAAGTTTAATGAAAATAAAAAAATTTAAAGGAAATAATAGTTTGAGACTTGAGAGTTATTACATTAAAAATCAGTCATTAATTTTTGATATTGAAATTATTTTAAAATCACTATTTAAAGCATAATGAGCGATATATATAAATTAGATTTTGAGTTACCTTTAAAAGATATTCAAGACAGAATAGATTCATTGCAAAAAAATGCTATTAATAGTGGTGTAGATGTGTCTAGCACTATTAATAAACTTCAAGATGAACTTTTTGAAAAAAGACAGGATATTTATCAAAACTTATCTAGGTGGGAAAGAGTTCAATTAGCAAGACACCCTAAGAGGCCCTATTCAAGTGATTATATTTCTAAAATAACTTCTTTTTGGTTTGAATTGCATGGTGATAGACTTTATGCTGATGATTCAGCTATTATATCTGGGATAGCAGTTATTGATACTATTAAGGTTATTATTATAGGCCAAGAAAAGGGTCGAGGAACAAAAGACAAGGTTTATAGAAATTTTGGAATGCCTAAGCCAGAAGGTTATAGAAAAGCATTAAGAATTATGAAATTTGCTGAAAAATTTAAACTTCCAATAGTTACATTTTTAGATACTCCAGGAGCGTATCCAGGCATTGGAGCTGAAGAAAGAGGGCAAGGACCAGCTATCGCTCAAAATCTTATTAAAATGGCCAATTTAAAGGTTCCTATAATATCAATAGTAATTGGAGAGGGGGCATCTGGTGGAGCTTTGGGTATTGGTTTAGCAGATAAAATAATTTGTTTAGAAAATACCTGGTATTCTGTAATTTCACCTGAAGGATGCGCTTCAATTCTTTTTCGTGATCCACTAATGGCTGAATCTGCTGCAGATTCAATGAAGGTAACGGCTCAGGATTTATTAGAAATAGGTATTGCAGATGAAATTTTAAAGGAGCCAGATGGGGCTGCACATATAAATCCTGATAAAATGGCTGATATTTTAAAAGAAACAATAATTAGAACATACACTAATTTAAAAAAATATGATATTGAAGACTTGATTAAGTTGAGAACTGAAAAATATAATAAAATAGGTTTTTATGAAGAGCGATAAAGATATTATAGGCACAGATATGCAGACCTGGAAAAATACTGAAAATAATTTTTCAGAATTTAATTCAATAAATGAAGAATTTCTTAGTCAAATTAATTTAATTCAACAAGGTGGTGGGCCTATAGCAATACAAAAACAGCATAATAAAAAAAGGATGACCTGTAGAGAGAGAATCAGATATTTAATTGATTCAGGAGAACATTTTTTTGAAATTGGCACATTTGCAGCTTATAATATGTATATAGATTATGGCAATATAGCATCCGCTGGTATTGTAACAGGAATAGGTAGAATTAAAGGGCAAGAATGTATGATTATTGCAAATGATGCAACAGTAAAAGCTGGTGCTTATTTTGAAATAACTCTTAAAAAAACACTTAGAGCTCAAGAGATCGCTATACAAAACCAAATTCCTATTATATACCTTGTTGATTCAGCTGGAGTTTTTTTACCATTACAAGACCATGTATTTCCCGATGAAAATCATTTTGGTAAAATTTTCTATAATAATGCTAAAATTTCAGCTAAAGGTATAACACAAATTGCCTGCGTTATGGGACCTTGTGTTGCAGGCGGAGCTTACCTTCCTGTTATGTGTGATAAATATATAATTATAGAGGGTGCTAGCATGTTTTTAGCTGGCCCAGCATTAGTTAAGGCTGCTATTGGTCAAGAAATTGATCAAGATACTTTAGGTGGTGCAACTACTCATTCATCTATTAGTGGAATTGCTGATTATAATGAGAAAGATGATATTAGCGGCATTGATAGGATACGTACTATTTTGAGCGATATTAATTTATCAAAAAATAAAATATTTATAAAAAATAGTGATTTTTTGAAACCTCGATTTAAATCTTCTGATTTAAATTATCTTTTTAATCCAAAAAAACATTCAGTTTATGATATGAAAGAAATTATTTCTCGTATTGTTGATGATAGTTCTTTTTCTGAATTTAAAAAAGAATATGGAAAGACATTATTATGCGGTCACGCATCTATTTCTGGTTATAAAATTGGTATTGTGGCTAATCAAAAACTTATATTAAAAACAAATGATGGAAAAATGCAGCTTGGTGGTGTTATATATTCAGATTCTGCAGATAAGGCTGCCAGATTTGTAATGAACTGTAATCAAGATAAAATACCTATTTTATTTATTCATGATGTTAATGGTTTTATGGTTGGTAAGGATGCCGAATGGGGCGGAATAGCAAAGGATGGAGCAAAATTAGTTAATGCTGTTTCAAATTCAGTTGTACCAAAAATATCCTTAGTAATTGGCGGAAGTTATGGGGCTGGAAATTATGCGATGTCTGGAAGGTCTTACAACCCTAATTTTTTATTTTCTTGGCCTACTGCAAAAATTGCTGTTATGGGAGCCGATCAAGCAGCCAAAACACTAACTAGTATAAAAACTGCAAAAATGAGCAATTTATCAGAAGAGAAAATTGATGAAATTTATAATGAAATAAAAAAAGATTATGATACTCAATCAGACTCTAGATATGGTGCTGCTCGTCTTTGGGTTGATGAAATTATTTTTCCAAATGAAACAAGATCTAAATTAGCTTACGCTCTTGATGTTATATCTAATATTAAAAATATATCAAAACCTAATTATGGAGTTTTGCAAGTATGAAAAAAATTATAAAAGTTGCTAATGGGCAAGGCTTTTGGGGTGATTCTATAGACGCTCCTTATAATTTAGTTAAATATGGAGATATTGATTATCTAACATTAGATTATTTAGCCGAAGTAACTTTATCAATTATGCAGAGACAAAAATTAAAAAATCCTCAAAAAGGTTATGCTACAGATTTTATTGATTTTATAAAAAGGGTAATGAAAGATATTATAAAAAAAGATATTAAAATTATTACTAATGCAGGTGGAGTTAATCCTGAAGTTTGTAAAGAGAAATTATTAGATCTGGCAAAAGAATTAAATTTAGATATTAAGATTTCTATAATTAAAGGTGATGACATATTAGAGAGTATAGATTCACTTTTAAAAGAAGGTGTTAATTTTCAAAATATGGACAATCAGTCTAATTTTGAAAATATTAAAGACAAAGTTTATTCTGCCAATGCTTATATTGATAGCTTTTCTATAGCAAAAGCATTATCTACAGGAGCTCAAATTGTTCTTGCTGGGCGTGTTAGTGATCCAGGGTTAGTTTTAGGTCCAGCAATATATGAATTTAATTGGAAAAAAGATGATTATGATAAATTGGCAGCAGGAACTTTAGCTGGTCATATTCTGGAATGTGGAGCTCAATGTACAGGTGGTAACTACACAGATTGGAAAAATGTGCCTGATTTAGCTAATATTGGTTACCCAATAGCATTCTTGTCTGACAGTACAACTTTTACAATATCTAAAAATCCAGAATCTGGTGGAATTATAAATAAATATACTATTATTGAGCAAGTTTTGTATGAAATGGGAGACCCTAATAAATATATATCTCCAGATGTAGTAGTAGATTTTACTTCTTTTCATATAAAAGAATTATCTAAAGATAGAGTTGAAATTTCAGGAGTTAAAGGGCACAAAGCAACCGACACATATAAAGTTTCAATAAATTATTTTAATGGATATAAAGCTAGTGGACAACTAACAATTTCAGGTCCTAATGCTTTAGAGAAAGCAAAATTAACAGCCCAAATAATATGGGAAAGGCTTAAAAATTCAGGCATTTCATTTGATGATTCATTAACAGAATACTTAGGTTTTTCTTCTTGTCATGGAAATAAGATTGGAATCTTTAAAAAAGAAAATAATGAAATCGTTTTACGTTTGTCTGTTAGAGATCAAGATAAAAATAAGATTGTTAGATTTAGCAAGGAGTTAGCTCCAGTAATAACAGCTGGACCTCCTGGTGTTACGGGTTTTTCAGGCGGAAGACCGCGACCTCAAGAAATTATTGCTTTTTGGCCCTGTTTAATTGATAAAAAATATATAAAAACAGAGGTTATATCTTAATGAGAGTTAAATTAGCTCAAATTGCTGGTGCTCGTTCAGGTGATAAAGGGAAACATTCTAATGTTGGTATTTATTTTTATAATGAAAAAATATATAATTGGGCAAAAAAAACATTAAATGAAAAAATGATTAAAAATCATTTTTCTGAAATTGTTTTGGGTGATGTGATAAGATATGAGCTTGATAATATTTTTGCATTAAATTTTATATTGAAAGATAGCTTAGGTGGGGGCGGTAGTGAAACTTTGATTAATGATGCGCAAGGAAAAACTCATGGTCAAGCAGCTCTATTATTAGAGATTGATTTACCAAAAGAATTGGAGCAATATGTTAAAATTTGACTCTATTAAATATGAAATGCATGATGATGGTATTGCTTTTATAAATTTAAACAATAAACCTGTAAATACTTTAAATTCATATATTTTAAAAGATTTAAATAAAGTAATAGATTATATAATTAATAATGATAAATGTAGATTGGTTGTATTTAGATCTCTTCAAAAACATTTTTCTGCTGGAGCTGACCTTAAAGAGAGAAAAAAAATGTCATATGACCAAACATATGCGTTTCTTAAAAAAATTAATAATACTTTTGATAAAATTGAAAATTTAAAAATTCCAACTATTGCATCGATTAATGGTGCTGCTTTAGGTGGGGGTTTGGAGTTAGCTCTTTGTTGTGATTTTAGAATAGCTTCAGAAAATTCTTATATGGGTTTACCTGAAACTTCTTTAGGTATTATACCTGGTGCGGGAGGTATTTTTAGATTAAGTAAGATTGCAGGTGTTAGTAAGGCTAAATATTGGGTTTTTTCAGCTCAAAAATTTTCTTCTGAAAGTGCATATAGGGATGGAGTTGTTGATTTTTTAAGCAAAGATGATGAATTGCTTGGAGTTACATTAGAGGTTGCTCAAGAAATATTAGAGAACGCGCCATTAGCTCTAAAAGCTTCAAAAACTTTATTTAATAAATATTATGATAATATTAATGATTTAAATAAACTTCAAAAAGAGGCTTATTCTATAGTTATGGAATCAGATGACAAAAAAGAGGCTATTAAAGCTTTTTTGTCAAAAAGGAAGCCTAACTGGAAAGGTAAATAAATACATAATTATACAACTTATTTAAACACTATAGTTTTATTTTTGTTTATAATAATCTTGTGATCCAGATGAGCTTTAACTGATCTATATAAAACATCTTTTTCTATCCCTCTACCTAATTGTATTATATCTTTAATAGAGTGACTATGATTAATATGAGCTATGTCTTGGGTAATAATCGGACCTTCATCTAATTTTTTATTTGCATAATGCCCAGTGGCACCAATAATTTTAACTCCTTTTTTGTATGCTTGGTGATATGGCTTTGCACCCTTAAATGCTGGTAAAAAACTATGATGAATATTAATAATATTATTTTTATACAAATCAATAATATTATCTGATATAATCTGCATGTATCGTGCAAGAATAATTAAATCTATTTTTTCTTTTTTTAAAATATTCAAAATCTCATGATTATTATTAATCTTATAAAAATTAGTACTGAATTGTTTAGCGATAAATGATAATGTATTATGATTGCTTATTAAAATTGGAGTATTACAATATAAAGCTTTTGTGGTATTTTTAATAAATAAATCATACACAGGTTCAGATTCTTTTGTTCCTAAAATTGCTACATTTATTTTTTTTTCTAAATCAAAAATGTTAATTTTTCCATCTAGCTTTTTAGCTAAACTAATTAAAGATTTTTTTGGAAATTGCTCTTTTTTTTCATTACTAACAACTAATCTTATATAAAAATTATAATCTTGTTTATCAACATGCTGTTCAATAGAATTAATATTACCATTTGATTTATGTATAAGTGATGTTATTCGAGCTATAATCCCTCTTTTATCAGGGCAAATAATTTGGATAATTTTATTACTCATAATTATTTATTTATAATTTTGATTAATACAGGAATTAACTTCATATCTCTTAATAGAACCCATACCCCAACATTAATTATACCTATAACTAATGCTGTCCAATAGCCATTAATTGAAAAATTAATTATATTATGTATTCCAATAATAAGGTTTAATAGTAAAATATTTTTGAATTGATTTTTTTTATATAATGACATATTAACCTCCTAATATTCTTTTGATAATTATAAGATTAAAATTTATTTAATTTTATAATTTGAATCACAAATTATCATATCAGATTATTTTTTTGATAGAAGTCACACTTTTTTTTTATTCTATAATTTTGTGACTTGTGATTCAAAAATATTAATAAAAAATCACAATATTAATCATAGGAGGTAGCTATTATGATTAAATTATTAGAAATAGGAATATCAATGTTATTATTAATGTCTGGAGTAAAAATAGGAGAGCTATATAGTGATAATCTATTAGAAATTCATCTAAAAAATGGAAATGTTTTAAATATTAAAACAGATAGAAACAATTCATATTCATGCCCTGTTCATTGTGGAGCAATTCATCATCATAATGCTATATTTGATAATAATAATAATAATAATAATAATTATGTTATTAATTATTCTTATAAAGAAGGCTCTTTAAAATTAAATAATAATGAAATATCTAAAATATATAAGATTAAAATTAAGAAAAAAAAGAACAAAGATAAGGTTAATCAAAAAGTAAAAATTGATTTAAAAAATTTTATTAACCAATATAACCTATAAAGTTTTGTACCGAGGGTGGGAATCGAACCCACACTCTTAAAAAGAACCGGATTTTGAATCCGGCGTGTCTACCAATTTCACCACCTCGGCATATATTTAATGTATCAATTTATAAAATTATATATAAAAAGTCTAATTAAGATTGTAAATTTGGTATATAATTTATTAATATTTCTACACATTAATTTATTAATACTTCTATGGATTATAAAAATATAGCTAACATGTTTATTGATACTACACAAAAGTGTAGTACAAAAAAGTTGTTAGTTTACAAAAAAAATAATGATTGGATTGCCTTAAATGGTAAGGATGTTCAAATAACTGTTGAGGATATTTCTTTTGGATTAAGGTCTTTAGGTATTTCCGAAAAATCTAACATATCTATTTTATCAAATAATTCACCCAAATGGGCAATGTGTGACTATGGTATTATATGTTCAGCTATGACAACAGTAACAATATATCCTACATTAATATCTAGTCAAATAGAATTTATATTAAAAAACTCTAATTCTCAATTAGTTTTTGTCGAAAATCAAGAGCAACTTAATAAAGTTAAGCAATCTTTTGATGAATGTGATGATTTAAAATACATAGTTGTTATGGATGACTCTTTTGAAAATGAAAGTGATCATATAATTAATTTTAGCACTTTATTAGATAAAGGTAAAGCATTTTCTCAGAATTACGAATTTTCATTTAGTGATATCATCAATAGTATTAATGAAGAAGATGTGTTAACTATTATATATACTTCTGGAACAACAGGGGTACCAAAGGGGGTTGTGTTAACTCATAAAAATCTACTATCTAATGTAGAAGGTACTTTAAAAGTAGCAGAATTTACTTCAAATGAAACATTTTTATCATTTTTACCATTAAGTCATGTTCTAGAGAGAATGGGAGGGCATTACACGGCTTTTTCAATAGGTGCAACTATTTATTATGCTGAAAATATGGAAACTATAGCTGATAATATGGTTGAGTCAAAACCTACTATTGTAGTTTGCGTCCCAAGAGTTTTTGAAAAAATACATGCTAAATTTATGGCAGGAGTAAAAAATGCTCCAAAAATTAGACAAAAATTATTTTATTGGGCCCTTAATGTTGGAACTCAATATTCTGCATTAAAACTTATTAAAAAAAATCCAAACTTTTTCTTAAAAATCAAACATGGTATAGCTAGTAAGTTAATTTATAGTAAGGTAAAAGCTAGATTTGGTGGCAATATTAAATTTTTTGTATCTGGAGGCGCACCCCTATCAAAAGAACTTGCTGAATTTTTTGCTGCAGTAGATATAACCATTCTCGAAGGTTATGGGTTAACGGAGACTAGCCCAGTATTAACTGTTAATAGCCCTACAGACTTAAAATTTGGTTGTGTTGGTAAGCCTTTATTTAATGTTGATATTAAAATAGCAGATGATGGTGAGATATTAGCTAAAGGACCTAATATTATGGTTGGTTATTATAAAAATGAAGAGGCTACTAATGAAGTTTTTGATGAACAGGGTTGGTTTAAAACTGGAGACATAGGACATATTGATGATGATGGCTTTCTAAAAATAACTGATCGCAAAAAAAGTCTTATTGTTACTTCTGGAGGAAAAAATATAGCTCCCGCTCCAATTGAGGTTAAATTAACATCTTCACCATATATAGAACAAATTCATATTATAGGTGATAAGAGAAATTTTTTAACAGCTCTTATAGTGCCAAATTTTGATTCTGTAATTGATTATTTAAAAGAAAAAGATAATAGTATATCAGATCCCAATGCAATTATAGAACACCCAGATACAATAGAGTTGTTTAATAAAGAAATAGAAAAATCTATGATTGATTTTGCAAGATTTGAACAAATAAAGAAATTTACTTTAATTTCTAATCCCTTTTCTATAGAAAAGGGTGAAATGACACCAAAAATGTCAATAGTAAGAAAAGTAGTAGAAGCGAACTATTCTGAATTAATAAACTCAATGTATAACTAAATATGACTACATATAAAGAAGCAGGTGTTGATATTGATGCAGCAGATAAAGCTGTTGAAGATATAAAAAGTTTAGTAAAAAATACTTTTAATAAAAATGTTCTTTCAAACTTAGGTTCATTTGGTGCTTGTTATAAATTTCCCAAAAATGATTATAATAACCCTATACTAGTATCAAGCGCAGATGGTGTAGGGACTAAATTAAAGGTAGCTTTTTTAAGTGGCAAACATAAAACAATTGGCCAATGCTTAGTTAATCATTGTGTAAATGATATACTGGTGATGGGTGCTAAACCTTTGTTTTTTTTAGATTATTTTGCAACAGGAAAGTTAGATAATTCTGTTTTTAATGATGTTATATTTGGTCTATCAAAAGCCTGTAAAGAAAATGAGTGTGCCCTTATTGGTGGTGAAACAGCAGAAATGCCAGGCTTTTATGGTAAAGATGAATATGATTTATGTGGTACTGTAGTTGGTGTTGTTGATGGAGACAATCTGTTATCTGATCGCAAAATCAATAAAGGTGATTTATTAGTTGGATTGCCATCTACAGGTTTACATACAAATGGGTACTCATTGGCTAGAAAAGTATTATTAAATAAATTCTCAATTGAAGAATATATTCCTGAATTAGGTTTATCAATAGCAGACTCTTTATTATCGATACATAAATCATACTTAAATATTTTGTCTGACGCTTTAGGTCAAGGATGGCTTTTAGGGTTATCTCATATTACAGGTGGAGGTTTAGAAGGAAATACTTATAGAGTGTTATCTGAAGAACAAAAACTTAAGGTTGATTGGGATGCTTGGGAATGGCCTCCTATTTTTAAATTAATAAAAGATGTTGGTAATGTTCCGACTTCAGATATGAAAAGAAGTTTTAATTTAGGAATGGGCATGGTAATGATTATTGAAAAAGAAAATATCACTAAAGCAGAAACCTATCTTAAGGAGAAAAAAGAACCGTATTGTATTCTTGGTGAAGTAGCTTAATGAATATATCTATTCTTGGTGTGGGTTCTTGGGGTTCTGCTCTTGCATTAGTTTTATCAGAAAATAAAAATTGTAATATATCTATGTATCATCATAATAATTATTATGATAATAAAAGCTCATTTAAGTATTTAGAAAAAACTAAAATTCCCAGAAATGTAAAAATAAAATCAGATCTAAAGGATATAAAATCAAAAGATGTTATTTTTATTGCTTTGCCTACAGCGTATATTCATTCTACACTTAAGAAAATTACAACAAATTCAAACAAAGACTGTTTTAGCTTTAACTCTAAATCAATATGGGTTAATTGCTCAAAGGGTTTTGATTTAGAAAAAAACAATATATTCTCTGTTTCATTGATAAAAGAATTTGGTATTAATATTAATAAATTTGTTGTTTTGTCAGGCCCTAGTCATGCAGAAGAGGTAGCAAAAAAAATACCAACAGCAGTTGTTAGCTCATCTAAATCAAAACAGAGCTGTTCAATAGTGCAAGACTTATTATCTAATAATTATTTTAGAGTTTATACAAATTCTGATGTAGTAGGCGTTGAAATTGGTGGCGCTTGTAAAAATATAATTTCAGTAGCTGCTGGTATATGCATAGGTTTGAGATATGGCGACAATACTATTGCAGCATTAATCTCTAGAGGTTTACAAGAAATAATAAGGTTAGGAATAGCATTAGATGCAAATAAAAACACTTTTTATGGATTAAGCGGCTTAGGAGACTTGTCTGTAACGGCGTTTGGAAAATTTAGTAGAAATCGTCAATTTGGGATTAAATTAGGACAAGGCAATAGCTTAAAAAAATCTCAATCTGATATAAAGATGGTAATTGAAGGTATTAATGCAACAAAGATTGTGCATAAAATATCTAAAAAATACAAAATAAATATGCCAATTGTAGAGCAGGTCTATAGTATATTATTTAATGGTAAAGATTCAAAATTAGCTATAAATGAGCTAATGGATAGAAAATTAAAAGATGAAATGATTTAATTAAAGAGGCAAATATGAATAAAAGAAAAAGAAATGCAAATAAAAAACACAGAAAAAATAAAAGTAGGTTAAAAAAACTTAAAGTAGAATCTCTACAATTAAAGAAAGCTATTAAGAAAGTCGTAGTTAAAAAAGAGGAGCCAAAGGAAGAAACGAAAGCAAAAAAAGCTACAGCTAAAAAAGCGCCTACTAAAAAGAAAACTGCAGCTAAAAAAGCACCTGCTAAAAAGAAAAGTGCAGCTAAAAAAACGCCCACTAAAAAGAAAACTACAGCTAAAAAATAACCAAAATTCCTAAAGTGATTAGTGTATCTACTACAAGTAACTCAAAAGAAGTACTGAAAGAAATTTCAGATGAATTATTAAGAGAAAAACTAACACCATGTACCCATATAACTAAAATCTCTAAATCTAGTTATATATGGGAGGGGGAAATAGTTCATAAAAAAGAATATAAACTAGAAGTAAAAACCATAGAAGAAAAATTGACTTTAGTTATTGATTGCATTAAAAAAAAACATAATTATGAAGTATTTGAATTGTCAAAACAAAAAG
>CETH01003156.1_pt1 | contig 18038 bp, 17 predicted proteins | sample 361461 | NCBI WGS metagenome assembly CETH01 (sample SAMEA2622695, study PRJEB7988) | marine metagenome | isolation source: saline water (ENVO:00002010), including
GAAAATTTCAAGTCCATTATTTGTAACAGATAAAGACCTTATAAATCTTAAAATGACTAAAAGTATTATTTTGGAGGTTAAAAAAAAATTTAGTAATTTAGCTATTTTTTCAAATTTTTCAGGAAACCCTATTGGAGAAAATGTAGAAGAAGGAGTTTTGGAATTTAAAAAAAATAAATGTGATGGAGTTATTGCTTTTGGTGGAGGTAGTGGCCTAGATGTTGGTAAAGCCATTGCATTTATGTCGGGACAGTCTAGACCTATATGGGATTTCGAAGATATAGGAGATTACTGGAAAAGAGCAAATGAAAAAAATATTGCCCCAATAATCGCTGTTCCTACTACTGCTGGCACAGGATCTGAAACCGGAAGAGCCTCAGCAATTATTAATAATGAAACTGGAGTAAAAAAAATTATTTTTCATCCAAAATTTTTACCCTCTATTGTTATTTTAGATCCAGTTTTAACAGTTGATTTGTCTCCAAGATTAACAGCAGCAACAGGAATGGATGCGCTAGCACACAATTTAGAAGCATTTTGCGCAACAGGATTTCATCCAATGGCAGATGGTATTGCTATTGAAGCAATGAAATTAATAAAAAAATCACTTTTAAATGCAACAAATGATGGAAAAAATTTAGAAGCCAGATTTGATATGCTTGCTGCTGCAAGTATGGGATCAACTGCATTTCAAAAGGGACTTGGGGCAATTCACTCGTTAAGCCATCCGATAAACGCACAATTTAACGTTCATCACGGATTATCAAATGCAATTTTTATGCCATATGTTCTAACTTTTAATAAAAGTTTAATTGAAGAAAAAGTTGTTTCTATCTGCGATTATCTTAATTTAGATAAAAATTTTGAAAGTTTTATAAGTTGGATATTACAATTAAGAAAAAAGTTAAAAATACCTCATAAGCTTTCCGATGTAATAGATGTAGAAAAAATGAATTTGAATAAATTATCTAAAATGGCATTAGAGGATCCATCTACTGCCACAAATCCTAAAAAAATGACAATTGACGATATGAAAATTTTATACGAATATAGTATAACTGGAAAATTATTTTGATGAAAAATTTAAACTTATTAGTTGTTGAAGGAAATATTCAAAAAGAGAATGACAATTTTAGAAAATATGGAATTCAAACTCATGCTGAAAGTTTAAAAGATAGTCTTCAATATTATTCGAAAGATTTAAATATCGATGTATTTAATCCATGTTCAGAGAAAAGTTTTGATAAAATTTTACCAACTATAAAAAAATATAATGGACTCATTTGGGGAGGAAGTAGTTTAAATATCTATAATGATTGTATAGAGATTCGTAGACAAATTGCTTTTATGAAAGAATGTTTTAAAAATATAAAAAAGATATTAGCCATATGCTGGGGTATGCAAGTTGCAGTTACTGCAGCCGGAGGATCAGTGAAAAAATCTACAAATGGTGCACATATTGGAATTGCAAATGATATAGAAATAAATAAAGATGGTATAAATCATCCTTTATACAAATCTAAGAAAAAAAAGTTTAACTCTCCTGCTTTTAATTTTGATGAAGTTGTAACACTACCCAAAGGAGCATTACATCTTGCTTCTAATAAAATTAATAAAATACAAAGTATTCATTTTAAATCTGGAATAAGTGATATATGGGGATTACAATATCATCCTGAAATTACTTATCATAAAATGATTACTTTAATTAAGTTTAGAAAAGATAGGCTAATTAACGATAGAAGATGTTTTAAAGATGATAAAGAAATTCAAGAGCATATAAACTTTATTGAAAAAGAAATTAAAGTTTCTGAAAAAAATTCTAGAATGTTAGAATTAAGAAATTGGCTTGATCACTTGAAATCTGCTGCTTAACTAAAATAAACCCTCAATTTCTCCTTTTTTATTTAACTTAATGGAATTTGCAGCAGGAACTTTTGGTAATCCAGGCATAGTCATTATAGATCCACAAACTACAACAATAAATTCAGCTCCAGAAGAAAGTCTAACTTCTCTTATTGGTATCTCATGACCTGATGGAGCTCCTTTAAGTTTTGGATCAACTGAAAAACTATATTGCGTTTTTGCTATGCAGACAGGTAATTTTCCATAACCGTTTTTTTCAAATTTTATTAATTCATCTTTGACTTTTTGATCTGCTGAAATTGTGTTAGCTTTATAAATTTTTTTCGCTATTGTCTCTATCTTGTTCCACAAAGAGTTTTTTTCATTGTATAAAAATTTAAATCTATTTTTTTTTGATTTTTCACATGCTTTCACAACTTTTTTTGCTAAATCACTTGCTCCTTTTCCTCCATTTGCCCAATGAGTACATTCACTAACTTCTACTCCTATCTTTTTACAAAAGTCAAATATAATTTTGATTTCAGCTTTAGTATCTAAATTAAAATGATTTATAGCAACAACCGGGTTTAACCCAAATTTTTTTATATTACCTATATGCCTTTCAAGATTTACTAATCCTTTTTTTACAGCCTCAATATTTTCTTTTTTTAAATTTTCTTTTTCAATTCCTCCATGCATTTTTAAAGCTCTAATCGTAGCTACTATTACAACACAACTTGGTTTTAGATTTGCTTTTCTGCACTTAATATCTAAAAACTTTTCAGCACCAAGATCTGCACCGAAACCAGCTTCAGTTACAACATAATCTGCAAGTTTTAACGCTGATTTGGTAGCTATAACCGAATTACATCCATGAGCTATATTTGCAAAAGGTCCACCATGAATAAAAGCTGGATTATTTTCAAGAGTTTGTGTCACATTTGGTCTTATTGCTTCTTTTAATAAAACTGTCATAGGACCGTGAGCATTTAAATCTTTTGCGTAAATAGGTTTTCCATTTTTATTATAAGCAATTGTTATATTTCCGATTTTTTTTTCAAGATCCTTTAAATTATTTGATAGACAAAATATAGCCATTACTTCAGAAGCAACTGTAATATCAAAACCATCTTCTCTTGGAAAATTCTTTGAAGCACCTTTGGTATTTATGTTTATCGCTCTTAAAGCTCTGTCGTTCATATCCATAACTCTTTTCCATACAATATTTTTATCATCAATATTAAGCTTATTTCCCCAATATATATGATTGTCTATCAATGCTGATAAAAGGTTATGAGCAGAAGTTATTGCGTGAAAGTCTCCTGTAAAATGTAAGTTTATTTGCTCCATTGGCACAACTTGAGCATACCCACCACCTGCTGCTCCACCTTTCATGCCAAAGGAAGGACCTAAACTTGGTTCTCTTAAACAAACAATAGATTTTTTTCTTATTTTATTTAATCCATCACTTAAACCTACAGATACTGTAGTTTTACCTTCACCTGCTGGAGTTGGTGTTATTGCGGTAACTAAAACTAAATGTCCATCTTTTTTATTTTTTATAGTTTCAAGATACTCAAAATTGATTTTTGCAATATGCCTCCCCATTGGGCTAAAAGCTTTACTTGAGTCTGGTACTTTAATTTTGGCTAAAATATCCTTTATAGGACGCATTTTAGCTTTTCTGGCTATTTCAATATCAGTTTTAACTGCGCCCATTTTCAATCTTATAATAGTTTGTAATTATGGTTGAGATTTCTATACTTTATTATTTAATTTTTAAAGAAATAAATTAAACTTAAATAAATATAATATGCAAAAATATTCTGTTTTCAGCCTTATTAAAAATGCCTTCAAAGGTCACAAAGATTGGGAAGTGGCCTGGAAAGATCCAACTCCAAAATCTGAATATGATGTCATAATTATTGGTGGAGGAGGCCATGGATTAGCTACAGCCTATTATCTTGCAAAAGAACATAATATTACAAATGTTGCTATTGTTGAAAAAGGTTGGATAGGAGGAGGAAACGTAGGAAGAAATACAACTATTCTTAGATCAAATTATATGCATGACGAAAATGGATTGTTCTATGAACTAGGAATGGATTTATGGAGAAGAATGAGTCAGGATTTAAACTTTAATGTGATGTATTCGCCAAGAGGAATAATTAATCTTGCTCATTCAGATGCACAAATGAACGCTTATTCTAGAAGGGGAAATTCCATGAGACTAAATGGAATAGACGCAGTTCTTTTAGATAGAGAAGAAGTAAAAAAATTAGTTCCGATTTTGGATTTTTCAGAAAATGTAAGATTTCCAATTTTTGGTGGTTTAATGCAACCAAGTGGAGGGACCGCTAGACATGATGCAGTTGCTTGGGGGTATGCTCGTCAGGCCGACTCAATGGGTGTGGATATTATCCAACATTGTGAGGTAAATGGTTTTGATATTGTAAATGGAAAAATAAAAGGAATAAAAACTTCAAGAGGCAATATAAAAGCAAAAAAAGTTGGATTATGTGTTGCTGGAAGTACATCAGTTTTGGCAGAAATGTTAAATATGACATTACCTATAGAAACTCATTTATTGCAAGCATGTGTAACAGAACCAATTAAACCTATTTTAGATCACGTTGTGACTTTCGGCGCAGGACATTTTTATTGTAGTCAGTCCGACAAAGGAGAAATGGTAATGGGAGGAGATTTGGATGGTTATAATAGTTATGCTCAACGCGGAAATTTACCAACTTTACAACATGTTTTAACTGAAGGAATTGCAATGTTTCCATTTCTTAGCAAATTAAAAATGCTAAGAACTTGGGGAGGAATAATGGATATGTCAATGGACGGATCTCCAATAATCGATAAAACTCATATTGAAGGATTATATTTAAATTGTGGATGGTGTTATGGAGGTTTTAAAGCAACTCCAGCATCAGGATGGACTTTTGCACATACTATAGCTCAGGATAAAGTGCATAAATTAAATTCTAGTTTTAGCTTAAATAGGTTTAATACTGGTCATTTAATTGATGAAAAAGGTCTTGGAACAAAAACTTGGATTTCATAAATGCTAAATATTAAATGTCCTTATTGTGGAATGAGATCACAAAATGAATTTGCTTATGGTGGTGATGCAACAGTAAAAAGACCTGAATTAAATAAAGAAGTGTCTGACAAAGAATGGGATACATTTGTATATTTAAGAAAAAGTCCAAGAGGAAAACATTTAGAATTGTGGCACCATATATCTGGGTGCAGACAATGGTTTAAGGTTAAAAGAGATACTGTAACCCATGAAATTTTTAAAACAGCCAAAATAAGCGAAGATATTTAACTATGTCACAAAATTACAGATTAAATAAAGTAGGTTTAATAAATAGAGATAAAAAAATTTCATTTAAATTTAATGGAAAACAGTATTTTGGATATGAAGGAGATACGCTTGCATCTGCATTAATTGCAAACGGTGTTCATCTAGTTGGAAGAAGTTTTAAGTACCACAGACCTAGAGGTTTTTTTGGTGCTGGCGTAGATGAACCTTATGCTATTGTACAATTATATAGAAATGGTGAAACTGATCCAAATTGTCGAGCTACTGAACAAGAACTTTTTGAAGGATTAGTGGCAAAAAGTGTAAATTGTTGGCCAAGTGTAAATTTTGACATTGGAGCAATAAACAATTTTCTTAATAGATTTTTACCTGCTGGTTTTTATTATAAAACTTTTATGTGGCCAAAAAGTTTTTGGCATAGATTATATGAGCCATTTATAAGAAAAGCTGCAGGATTTGGAGTTGCATCAACACAACATGATAAAGAAAGATATGAGCACAAATATGAACACTGCGATTTATTAGTTGCAGGGTCTGGTCCGTCCGGTCTAGCAAGCGCTTATGCAGCTGCAAAAAATGGCGCAAATGTAATTCTTGCCGAAGATAAACCTAGATTTGGAGGAAGTTTACTAACCAGCGAAGTCAATATTGGAAATCAAAACGGAAAAGATTGGGCTGACAAAATAATAACCGAACTAGAAGAGATGCCTAATGTGGTATTAAAAAATAGAGCTGAGGTATTTGGTTATTATGATCATAACATGTTGGTAATGTCTGAAAGAGTTAGCGATCATTTACCTAAATCAAAAAAATATACTCCTAAACAAAGACTTTGGTACATTAGAGCAAAAGAGGTTGTGATTTCTTCAGGATCTATAGAAAGACCAATTGTTTTTGGAAACAATGATACTCCAGGAGTAGTATTATCTTCTGCAGCAAGAGAATATTTAAAAGTTTATGGAGTATTAGTTGGTAAAAAACCATTAATTTTTACAAATAATGATAGTGCATACGAAACTGCAATAGAATTTAAAAAAAATGGAATTTCTCCTATAGTTTTAGACTCTAGAAGTAATCCAGATTCAGAAATAATTAATGAGGCTAAGAGTATCGGTATTAATATTAAATTCTCTTATGTTGTAGTATCTGCAAAAGGTTATAAAAAAGTAAAATCAGCAGAAATTGCTAAAATTTCAGAATCTAAAAAAGATTTGGATAAAATTGAAAATATTAATTGTGACTGTATTTGTGTATCTGGTTTCTGGACTCCTACACTTCATCTAGCTTCTCAATCAGGTAATAAAACAAAATTTAATGAAGATATAGATTCCTTTGTACCTAACAAATCAAAACAAAAAGAAACTACTTTAGGTTCAGCCAAAGGAATTTTTACATTAGAAGAGACTTTAAAAACATCTTTTGAAGCTGGTCATGAAATATCAAAAAAAATTACAAACAATGATAATAAAATTATAGTTCCCCAAGTTTCAGAAAAAAAACATACAAATCATGATAAATTTTGGTGTGTTCCGCTCCCTAAAGGAAAAATATATAAAAGATTTTTAGACTTTCAAAATGACGTAACAGTTTCAGATGTAGAGCTTGCTTTAAGAGAGGGTTATAGATCCATAGAACACGTTAAAAGATATACTACTTTAGGAATGGCAACAGACCAAGGGAAAACAAGTAATCTTAATGGATTACAATTAGTTTCAAGTATTGAAAATAAAATAGTTCCTTCAGTAGGTCATACAACTTTTAGACCACCGTTTACACCTATTACAATTGGGTCAATTGTGGGAAGAGAAATTGGAAAACATTCAAAACCAACTAGAAAATCTCCAATGCATGAATGGCATGAAAAAAATAATGCAGTCTTTGTAGATGCTGGAATATGGTTGAGGCCGAGATTCTATAAACGAGGTAACGAAAGTTTGTTTGAGGCATCAAAAAGAGAAGCAGAAAATGTGAGAAAAAACGTTGGAGTTTGCGATGTAACTACATTAGGCAAGATAGATATAAAGGGATCTGATGCAGCAGTTTTTTTAAATAGAGTTTATACTAATGCTTGGTTAAAACTTCCAATAGGTAAAGCTAGGTATGGAGTAATGCTAAGAGAAGATGGCATAGTCATGGATGATGGTACTACAACTCGTATCTCAGAAAATCACTACCACATGACCACTACTACTGCACAAGCTGCAAATGTTTTATCTCATTTAGAGTATTACCTTCAAATTGTTTGGCCAGAATTAAATGTAAACGTTGTATCAACTACTGAACAATGGGCTGGGGCAGCAGTCGCTGGACCAAACTCAAGATTGTTGTTAAATAAATTATTTCCCGAAACAGATGTTTCAAATGAAGGATTGCCTTTTATGGGATATGTTGAAGCAAATTTTTTTGGTGTAAAAGCAAGAATTTTCAGAATTTCTTTTTCAGGTGAACTTGCTTATGAAATTAATGTTGAGTCTGATAATGGAAATTTTATGTGGGAAAAGATTATTGAATTTGGTAAAGAATTTAAAATTCAACCTTACGGAACAGAGGCATTATCTACATTAAGAATAGAAATGGGTCATGTCGCAGGTTCAGAATTAGATGGAAGAACTATTCCCTACGATAATGGTTTACAAGGACTAGTTAGTAAAAAGAAAGATTTTATAGGAAAAAGATCTTTAAGTAGAAAAGCTTTTATTGCTGATGATAGGCAAAAGATAGTTGGAGTGATACCTCTTGATAAAAAAACTAGTATTCCAGAGGGCTCACATTTAGTAAAAGATGCAAATGCAAAACTACCCAATCCAAAATTAGGTCACATATCAGCTTCATGTTGGAGCGTTGAATACAATAATCCATTTTCATTAGCTATTCTTAAAGATGGAAAAAACATGATAGGAAAAAAATTATTTGCTTTATGTCCACTTAAAAATAAATCTATACCTGTTGCAATTGTATCTTCCCACTATGTTGATCCAAAAGGTGAAAGGGTTAGATCATGACAAAAATATCTCCATTAGAAAATATTTTGATAAGAGGATTTTATGGTGCTTACGAAGGTATAAAAGAAGATAAATTAACTAAAATTAAAGAAATAAAAGATTTAGAAATTTTTCAAATTACAAAATATAAAAAATTTACATCAACATTAAAAGATTTAAGTATTGATGGTTTAACTCTACCAGAAGAAAAAATGAAATCAAATTGCAATAAAAATAGCAGGATTCTTTGGTGCGGACCAAACCATTGGTTATTGGTAACAAATAAAAAAGATTTAATGAAAAATGTTAATATAACATTTAATGAAAATGAATTTGCAGTAACTGATTTATCACATTCTAGGGCTATCATAGAAATCGAAGGAGAATATGTAAAAGAAATATTAAAAAAAGGTTGTCCATTTAACTTTAATGAATTTAAGAAAAATAATTGTGTAAACTCAGTATTTAATGGAATTGCTATAACACTGGATATGATTAATGAAAAACCAGATAAATTTAGATTATTTGTTTTAAGAAGTTTTAGTGAATCATTTTATCATTCCATAACAGACTCGTGCTTAGAATATGGCTATAAAGCTCTTTAATTTAGCTCATAATGGATAGATAATCATCTTACACTGTTGTATTAAGCTCAAAAAAAAGTAATGATTAATGTAGGGAGATGAAAAAGATTATATTTTTTGTCGGATCTTTATTTTTTTTAAATAGCTGTCTGCAATCTACAGCTATGGTTGGGCCTTCATTGACTTTAGCTGGAGGTGGAAACATTTATCAATCCAGTTTTAGTTATGGTGCAAGCAAAATTTTTGAGGAAGAGACCGGAATGTCAACAACAGAATATGTAACATTCGTTTTCGAAGAAGAGAACAAAATTTTAAAGGAAGAAAATAAATTAAAAAAAATTAGAGAAAAAAAATTTCAAGAAGATCTTTACACTCTTGTAATGTCCAATTTAGAAAAAACAAAAAAACAAAATGAATTAATTTCTATAGTTAAGTTTAACTTAGAGAAAACTAGAAAAAAATTAACAAATAATCCAAATAAAAATCAATAATAATAATTTATATATCTAAGCTAAAATAACAGGAATTTGGATCATCTTGGTAATGAGCAAAAGGGTCGCATTTTTTAAAACCAAATTTATTAAATAATTTTCTAGCAGGAGAAAAAAAATTACCAGCACCAGTTTCAACGCTGATTTTTTTGACTTCTAAACTTTTTGCTTTAAAAATTAAGTGCTCGATAATTTTAGATCCATATCCTTTCCCTCTAAACTTGTCAGAAACTCTTATAGATTTAAATTCACCATGCTCATTAGTTAAAAACTTAAGAGCTCCACAACCTATAAGTTTATTATTATTCCACAAACTCCAAAATTTAATGCCTTTTTCTTTTAATCCTGGAATATCAAGCACATGAGTACTACCTTCGGGAGAAACTGATCTTAGTTCTATAAAATGTTTAGTTAAAAGTTCATTAACCTCTGGGTTGTCAAAATTATTTTCTATTGATTTCATAAATTTTGATCACATATAATATAATTTCAAATTAAACCAAGAAATAAATAAAAATGTGTGGCAGATATGTAATAACAAATCCCATTACCAAAACAAAAAAAATTGTTAAAACTGCAATCAATTTAGAAGATTCTGAAAATTATAATGCACATCCTTACCAAGAGCTCCCTGTAATAAAAAAATATACTAATGGAAAAACACTTGAAAAACTTAAATGGGGTATAATTCCATCATGGTCTAAAAAAAAAGATTTCAAACCTTTAATAAATGCTAGGCTAGAAACAATTAATGAAAAAGTTTCCTTTAAAAAACTAATAAAACAAAAAAGATGTATAGCTGTCGCTGATGGTTTTTATGAATGGAAAAGAGAAGAGAAGTTTAAAACTCCTTACTATTTTTTAAGAAAAGATAAAAAAATGATTTTTATTGCTGCCATACACGAAAATAATGAATTTTGTCTTATAACAGAAGATGCAAGCGAAAATGTAAAATTTATTCATCATAGACAACCTGTTATATTAAACGAAAGTGATGTAAACAGATATTTAAATTTAGAACTTGATGGATCTATATTTTTAAAAGAAAGTAAAAAAGTTGATTTAGAATTTTACGAAATTTCAAAAGATGTCAATAAACCAACTAATAATAATATTTCTTTAATTCAAAATATTAATAATTAATTATTTAATAACTCATCTAATTTTTCAATTTGACCAATTTTAAAGATAATAGCATCTTTAGTATGATAACCATATTGATTAGATGATGTTTTAAATCTTTTTGGAGGATCAAATATAGGCTCAAGAGATAGGACTACTGTTCCCCAATGCATACCCAAAACTTTTTTACTTTTTAAATCTTTACCAATATTTAAAGCTTCTTCTGGATTGGTGTGGTAAATCGATTTATCTTTTCGTGGTGACATAGGATAAAAATTATAGGCACCTATGTTAATAAAAGTTAAATCGATAGGACCATATTTTCTTCCTAAATCCTTATATATATTCCCATATCCTGTATCACATGCAAAAAAAATCTTTTTATTATTGTACTCAATTAAAAAACTTCCCCACAAAGTTTTATTTGTATCCCATAAACCTCTCTTAGACCAATGTACAGCGGGAACAAAAGTTATTTTTAGATCATTAATTTTTATTTCATCATACCAATCCATTTCACTCACATTTTTAAAACCATTTCTTGTAAAATATTTACCAAGTTTAAGTGGAGTTAAAACTTTGGCTTTTTTATATGGGAATCTTTGTATAGTTCTAGTACTTAAATGATCATAATGATTGTGTGTTAATAAAAATAAATTTACTTCGGGCATTTCTTTAAGATTAATTGCAGGTTTCACATATCTCTTAGGACCAAATATAAGTGGACCCATATTTGTTTCAAATACTGGATCAGTAATAATTGTTGTATTACCAAGCTTTATTAAAAATGTAGCATGACCTATCCAAGCAACATAATCATAGTTTTTATATTTTTTTAGATTTTCTAAAACTATTTTTTTATCTATCACATGGTTTGTTGGTATATCTATATTAAGTTTTTTTTTTTCTTTATTGAAAATTTTGAAGCTCCAATTAAACGAAGAGTCTCTTTCGGGTGACCCTTCTGGATTTCTAAATGTTCCATCAGATAAATGATGATAAGGTTTAGTTTCCATAGAATATAAATTTATATTATAAATAACTATAATAAAAAAAAAGATTATAAATTTTGCCACAGCTTATTCTTCAATAGTAGTTAAATGACCCATTTTTCTTTTTTCTTTTATATTTTTTTTTAGATAATCAAAGAAAAATTCTTTTTTGCTAAATTTTTTATTTCTATATATTATAATTTCGTCACCAATTATATTAATCATTTTAGCATTACAGATTTTTTTTGTTTCAATTTTTTGAAAACCACAAATTGCTCTAATATGATTTTCAAATTGACTAATGTTATGTGAATTAATTGTGAGATGTCCAGAATTATGTACTCTTGGTGCAATTTCATTTACATATAATTTTTCATTTTTATCAATAAAAAACTCTACACATAGTGTTCCTATATAATTTAGTTTATCCGTTATTTGTTTTGACCATTCTTTTGATTTATCGAATATTTCTTTGCTTATTTCAGCAGGTATTTTTGAAATTTTCAAAATTTGATCTTCATGTAAATTTTCAATTGGTTCATAGATTTCATATTTTTCCCTGCCAAATCTTGTAATAATCACTGAAATTTCTTTTTTTAAATCAACAATTTTTTCTAATATATATTCATTTTCAAAATTTAAATTTATTTTATCAATTATTTCAATTGAACTTATTTTATGTTGTCCTTTTCCATCGTATCCTAGAGTGCATGTTTTTAGCAATCCAGGTATTAAGTTAAAATTAGATTTTAAATCTTGTTTGCTTTTAATTAAAATATACGGTGTGGTTAAAATATTTAAACTATTTAAAAATTTCTTTTCAGTGAATCTATTTTGTAATATTTTGTTTATATTTGGTTCAGGTAAAACTTTTTTTAACCTACTAATTTTATCTAATGTTTCAAAAGGTATATTTTCAAACTCATATGTAACCAAATCTACTTTATGCAAAAAATTATTTATTTTTTTACTATTATTATAATTGCTATATATAAATTCATCAGCAAAATTTTTTGCCGGGCTTTCTATGTCATCACTTAAAATAATTGTTTTTACTTTAAGTTTTTTTGCAGCATCAGCCAACATGCATCCTAGTTGACCTCCACCAATTATTCCAAGAACAGAAACAGCCATGTTATCTAGGTTTTTTTTTTACTGATTTAGACTGTTTTATTCTCCAAAGTTTCAAATTTTTTTTTATCTTAAGATCAGTTATTCCTATTATTGATGCAGCTATTAATCCAGCATTTACAGCTCCATCCTTTCCAATTGCTACAGTTGCAACAGGTATTCCTTTTGGCATTTGAACTATAGATAATAAACTATCTAATCCTTTTAGTTTTTTACTTTCCACAGGAACACCTATCACCGGTATAGATGTTAAAGATGCAATCATCCCCGGCAGATGTGCGGATCCACCAGCACCTGCAATAATTACAGAAATATTATTTTTTTCTGCGTTTTTCGCAAATGCATACATTCTTAATGGTGTGCGATGAGCTGATATAATCTTACTTTCACTTTTAATTTGTAAAATTTTAAGGATTTTTTTACAAAATTTCATCGTTGAATAATCAGATTGGCTACCCATAACTATAGCTACTTTAGATTTGTTTACTTTAATTTTCATATATATGTTTTAATATCAAAATATAAGTTACTATTATATCTAATTATATGAATTATAAAATTGATAACCTTCAATACTGTAAATGGTCTAGAGAAGTATTTCAAATAAATAGAGACGCTGGTCTAGATGCTGTCCATGTGACAGTTGTATATCATGAAGATTACGATGAGTTTTTGAAAAAAATTGAAGAGTGGAAGCATCATTTTAAAGAAAATTCTGATTTAATATTTTTAGGGAAAAATTACAAAGATATAGAAAAAGCAAATTTAGAAAAAAAAACGGCCATATTTTTTGGATTCCAAAACTGCTCACCTATAGAAGACGATGTTGCTCTTATCGAAAAAGTGCATGAACATGGGTGCCGTTTTATGCAACTCACATATAACAATCAATCTTTACTTGCTACAGGTTGTTATGAAAAAAATGACAGTGGAGTAACTAATTTTGGAAAAGAAGCAATTAAAGAAATGAATAGAGTGGGTATTGTAATTGATATGTCGCACTCAGCAGAAAAAAGTACTTTAGATGCAATTGAAATAAGTCAGAAACCAATAGCAATTACACATGCAAATCCATCTTTTTGGCACAATGCAATAAGAAATAAATCAAAAGACCTCTTAAAAAATTTAGCTAACAGTGGAGGAATGTTAGGATTATCTCTTTATGCGCATCACTTAAAAGATGGAACAAATTGTAAGCTAGAAAGTTTTTGTGAAATGGCAGCAAGGACAGCAGAGATTATGGGAGTTGAAAACTTAGGAATTGGTTCTGACCTTTGTTTAAATCAACCTGACTTAGTAGTAGAATGGATGAGAAATGGTACTTGGACAAAATCGAAAAATTATGGTGAGGGGTCTGAAAAAAAACCTGGTTTTCCTAAACAACCAGACTGGTTTATTGATGCCAGAGGATTTAAAAATTTACAAATAGGATTAAAAAAAATAGGATTTGATGAAGCTGGAGTAAATAATATTCTAGGAAATAATTGGTTTAATTTTTATAAAGGAATTAATTAATGAAAATTGAATTAAGAAATCCAAAAATAGTTATGAAATTATCGAAGTTGGGATCTTTTCATCAGTCAAAATTATCATTTTTAAGATCTTTTTTGAAAGAATTCAAAGATTGGGAATATAATAGGGATTTATTTGAATTAGATGAAAAAGGTTTTGGAAAAGCAGTTTATTCATTTAGAAAAAAAAATAGAATTTATTCTTTAGTATGTTTTGCAAATAAGATAGATGATCACGAAAGATCTGATAGAGTAATCGCAACAAGATGGGATGCTGCGTTTACTCTACACGATGGTATTCCAACAAAGAATGATTTAGAAAGATTATATGCAAATGTTCCTAAACAAGAGGTGGGAAGATTATCATTTAAAGAATTAACATTATCTAGGGCCAATAAATCCATAAGAATTTTTAATCATGTAGTTGAGTGTCTTGCAAATGGAAAACAACCTGACACAAAAATTATTTCACAAGTAGGATATTTATATAGAACAACGGCTGTTTATGGATCAGGAAAATTTGGACTAGCCGACAGATTTAGAATTAAAAATAGGAATGAAATATATGGACCATTTAGATTAGAAATGATGTTAGTTTATTTAGTAAGACAATTCACTTTTGATCAAGTAAATCATATTGCAAAAAATCAAAACCCAAAGAAAGCTGTTAAGTTAGATCCTAAAATTTGTAGGAATTTAGGTATTGGAAATTCAACTGGATTAGGAATGGCACCATTTATTGTAAATCATCCAACATTGCTAAATAATTGGATTATAGCTAGAGAAACTGCCCTTAAAAATATAAGAGAAATAAAAAATGTGAACAATAATGAAGCAAGTATTTTTATGACTTGTGTTAAAAAATCATTAAAAAATATTACAACATGGAATACTGAAAGTGAATTTCAACAAATTAAAATCAAAAAACTAATATTCGATTTAAATAAATTAAAAAATTATTTAGAAAAAAATCAATGTTTTGATAATGAATTTCCTTTTAATTCAATATATTTGTGGACTGAAGAAAATCTTGATGATGAATGTATAGAATTTGTAGTATCACTGATGATGGAACCTTATGATAATATAGTTAATCCATTAGTAAAGTGTATGAATTCAGAGGAGGAAAAATATTTTAATATCCCAACCAATAGAACCGCAGAGGATTTAAAAAAAATATTGAATTTTAAATATTCTGAAATATTAAAAATTGATTTTTCAAAAAAAGAAAGTAATCAAAATTTTTGGTTTATATCAAAAAATAAAGAAGAACCAAGAATTGCTAATAGATATGAAGAAGATGGTTCAGATCTAGAACAACCACTTGCCATTGCCAGAGATATCAAAAAACTTTATGAAAGAATATTAATTTGTAAAAACAACTTACCAATTTCAAAATTTTTAATGGATAATAATGATCTCAGACATGTTGTAAGAAGAGCATTTATACTAGAAAATTTTCCATATTCTGAAATTCAAGATAACACCATAGGGTCGGATTTAATGCCTATTGATATGTTGAGACTGAAATTATCTTTTTTTGGAGCAGCAAAATTTGATCCCAAATCAGACAAGTGGCTTAGAATATGCATGTTTCAAGGAGCGCCCTTAGCAAATGAATTAAAATCATTTAATGATTTATGGATATATAATTCTTTAAATTAATGAGAAGTTTAAGTGAAATAGATACAACAGTTAAAAGAGCAACGAAAGCAATAGGATTTCCTTGGGGCGTTGCAGAAGAAGTTGGAAAAAATATCAGGTTGCTAGAAATGTTTGGTATGCCTGGTTTGAGAAATTTAAATGAATTTTTTAAAATTTATAAAAGTAAGCAGTTTCAAACAATTAGTTTGATAAGCAAATTAAATGAATCCAAAAAGATTTCATATTGCCCAATAACTTTGGGTATTAATTTTCTAGATCAAATTAACTTAATTAACGAATTGAAAGAAATTAAATTTACAAATGTTGCATATCCTTTATTATTTTTGCCATTTGCAAGCCGAGCTTCTGAGGTGATAGGAAAAAGAATATTATTAAAAATAGATAGAGTGGATTTTTTATTAAACTTTAATCAATCAATAAATTCTAATTTTTTAAATAATAAAGTTGTTAATGTGGCGGAGGAGATAAATTTGATATTTTGTGAAAATGAAAATACATTTAACAACCAAGAATGGGAAGAAATATATAAATTATCAGAAGATACTTTTGTCGAAGAAAATGAAAATCAAAAGTCTAAAGCAGCTGGGGCAGGATTAACAGATAATGACTAAAAAAAATCGTAATGAATTAAAAAAAATAAATGATGAAGATTTAAATAATATTTGTGAAGAATGTAAAAAAGAACATGAAAGTGTTTCTCATAATATCATATTAATAGGGTTTAAAATTTGTGAGTCTTGCAGATCATCAAAAACTTTTTTTCCTATTTAACTTAAATTACTTATTGGCAATGAATTCATTCTACTCATCATGAATGATATAGATAAAAAAGCTATGATTAAAAAAGATAAAAAAACTACTCCAAATGATTTAAAATTTGATTTTAAATTTAAAACTTCTTTTGTAGCGATTATAAGTGCCGCAAAAATCCAAAATTGTGTGAGAAATATAATTGGAATTACAAGTTCAGGTGTAACTGCAAAAAATCTTAAAAGACCAGGCGCATGTGCGTATCCAACTGCTATTAATACTTTCTTAAAAGGTGCTTTAGTTTCCTTATCAGGAAAAATTTTAACACCTACAACATAAATAAATATTGCCCATACAACCCAAGTCAAAATTGCAGTAATACCAGAAATACCTACTGAAGTTTTTATAAAAGTATTTGCAGCTACTGCGCCTGCAACACCATCTAGAATCATTATTAAACCTGCAAAATATATAGCAGCTTCTCCAAAATTTTTATTATCTTTGAATAAAGATTTATCTAATTTCAAAGATCGCGCGATTATATTTAAAAATTCACCAAACATATTTTTTTTAAAATTATATTTAAGGGAAAGTTTGCCTTTCCCTTAAAAAATTATCCTTTTACAACTTCCCTAGTATTTGCGTTATAAGATTCTTTAAAAGGTATATCCACTATTACTGCATCAACAGGTTTTCCTGGAGTATCAGAGTATTTTTCAGGTAAGTGAACTTTATATTTTGTCCCAACTTTACCTTTAGGAAAACCATTAGCATTTAAAGTTCCATCAAAAGGAACATATCCCATTGCTATATTTTGTTTTTTTTCTGGGTGATACCAAGGAGAAGTTATAAATCCAACAGGATCCCCTCCATCAGCATTTGAAATTAACCAAAAATCAGGAGCGTATTCTTCAATTGGCTTTCCACCTAACTCTAGTCCAACCAACTGAAGTTTATAAGGTTTTTTCCCAGCCTTGATTTCTGCTCCCATTTTTTCTAAAGCAGCTTTACCCACATAATCACTTTTTTTATTCCACTCACCTTTACCGGATAAAGAAACTTGATAACCAAGATTACATTGATAAGGGTTATGTTCTGTATCCATATCTTGACCCCAAGAAAGAATCCCAGCTTGAATTCGTCTATGATGGGCTGGTGCTATAACCATTAGATTATGTTTTTTTCCTGCATCAAGAACTGCATTCCACATATCATCTGCATATAAAGTTGCGTTCCTCAAATATATTTCATATCCTGCTTCACCAGAGAAACCAGATTGAGAAATTACACAACTTCTTCCCGCAACCTTTACTTCAGCTAAACCGTAAAAAGGCATGTTATCTAAATCTACTTGATCTCCTAGCAAGTCTTTCATTAAAGCTTTAGATTTAGGTCCTTGAATTTGAACTGGGCAAGCATCAATTTCTTCAATTTTACAATCAAATCTTCCATCAGCATTAACACCTTGCAAATACATTCCAATATCAGAATCTGATAGAGAAAACCAAAATTCATCTTTTGCAATTCTTAAAAGAATTGGATCGTTTAAAACGCCACCATAAGCATTACATAAAATTACATATCTTGCTCTCATTGGTGATATTTTAGTTGCATCTCTAGTTATAACGTAGT
>CETH01184324.1_pt1 | contig 18025 bp, 19 predicted proteins | sample 361461 | NCBI WGS metagenome assembly CETH01 (sample SAMEA2622695, study PRJEB7988) | marine metagenome | isolation source: saline water (ENVO:00002010), including
GAGGCCATTGCCCTATCTCTATCCCTAAATCAGTCGTCCTCTGAGCCGCGCGCCGTAAAAACGCGCTGTCGGTCATCTTCGGAAATCATATTGGTCAGCACATCGCGGAATCCCTGCACCGCTTCGACACCAGCATCGCGGTAAGCATCTGCGAAACGTTGACGTTGGCTTTCTGACAACTGCCGTTCAAGCTTAATACCAACGTCGGTTAGTTCTAATAATCGCTGGCGGCGGTCGCTAATACCCTTGCGCTGTACTATAAAACCCTCCCGAACAAGCTGCCCAAGAACGCGGGACAAGCTCTGTTTGGTAATTTTTAAAATGGCAAGTAGTTCGGATACGTTGATCCGTGGGTTGCGACCAACGAAATATATAACCCGATGATGTGCTCGTCCGAATCCGTATTCCGACAGGATTGCATCAGGTTCCGCCGTAAAATCGCGATAGGCAAAATATAACAACTCAATACCCTGACGAATGTCCTCTTCGCGCAGGAACAACGGATTAAATCCTGATTTTATGTCAGTCATATTGACATATATGCCTTTTAATGTTACGAACTGCAACCCTCTTTCGCAATAATATGATGTCAGGCGCCCGCGCTGGAGTATTAATCGCATGGTCAACTTCGACGAACAGGATGGCTACATTTGGTATAATGGAGAGCTAGTTCCTTGGCGGGAGACAAAGTTGCACGTACTTTCGCATGGTCTCCACTATGCAAGCTGTGTGTTCGAGGGTGAACGAGTATACAACGGTGAAGTATTTAAACTTAGAGAACATACTCAGCGCTTAATAGATTCCGGAAAAGAACTCGGTTTTGAAATTCCTTATTCACTGGAGGAATTAGAGGGGGCGACGCGAGATACCGTTGCGTCTCAAGGATACCCGGACGCTTATGTCCGGCCTGTGGCATGGCGAGGTAGCGAAATGATGGGCGTGTCCGCTCAGGAAACGACCATTAACGTCGCAATCGCTGTTTGGGAATGGCCATCATATTTTTCACCCGAGGCCCGCATGCGCGGTATTCGTCTTAAAACGTCTAAATGGCGGCGCCCTGATCCCCAAACAGCGCCGGTCCATGCCAAGGCAGCTGGACTATATATGATCTGTACCTTGTCAAAGCACGAGGCCGAGGCAGAGGGCTGGGACGACGCACTTATGTTGGACTGGCGAGGTCGGGTAGCCGAATCTACCGGTGCTAATATTTTTCTCGTTCAGAACGATAGCATTCATACACCAACCCCCGACTGTTTCCTCGATGGTATAACGCGCAGGACCGTGATCGAGCTCGCTAATGATCGCGGTATTGAAGTCATAGAACGTACTATTTTGCCGGATGAGCTAAAAAAGACAGACGAGGTTTTCGTTACTGGTACGGCCGCAGAGGTGACACCGGTCGGCCAGATCGATGAATACAATTTTCATGTTGGTTTGATAACGCGCACGCTGTTAGAGGATTACGATGAGTTGGTCCGCTGTAGTAGGGAGGCCTGAGTGAGCGATAAGCTTTCCTCTGTAGGTGAGGACCACTTCTAGCGTTTATCCATCCGTAGCCAGCGGTCGGAAGCGGCGCAATCCTCTTCCAGAGGCTCCACCCACTTCGCACCGGATTCCATGTTTTCCAATTTCCAGAACGGGGCTTTGGTCTTCAGCCTGTCGATTAGGAACTGACAGCTTTCTAGCGATGACTCACGATGTGATGATGCTGTAACAACCAAAACGATACGTTCGCCCGGTACTAACTTTCCGTGTCGGTGTATGATAAGGACATCTTGAAGCGGCCAGCGTTCGCGCGCTTCGACTTCAAGACGTTTTAAATGTTTTTCCGTCATGCCGGGGTAATGTTCAAGGGTCATCGAGGTGATTTTTTCATCCCCTGCGTGATCGCGCACTAGCCCGACGAAAATGCCAAGGCCGCCTATCTCAGTGTTTTTGGCGGTCAATTGCGAGATTTCTATACCGATATCAAAATCTTCTTTCTGGACCCTGATCATCCTGTCAGCCCCCAGTCATCGGTGGAAACAGAGCGACCTCGTCTTCATTTCGGACGAGAGTGTCGGGGGGTACAATTTCATGATTGACCGCCGCCCTAATTGCGCCAGAATCTTCAAACGCATATGCATAGCCTTTGCCGCGTAATTTAAGCCATTCGATAAGATCAGCGACGGTCTCAATATTAGCTGGAAGTTGAAGCGTCTCCGTATCATGGCCAATACGTGATCGCACCCAGCCGAAATAAAGTATTTGCATTATCCAACCTCGCTGAAAGGGAGATAATCCACCATGGTGCCGGTTTTCAGACTAGTCAAATCCTCAGGTAGTTCGACTAGACCGTCGGCCGCAACCATCGAAGTAAGGATCCCCGCACCGTCGTGCGGAAACTTGTGAACTACCGGCGTACCGTCATGATCATATCCGAGGCGCACCCGAAGCCATTCGCGCCGTCCCAGTTTCTTTCTCATATTAAAGCCTGATCGAACACGGTATATGTTTGGATTGACTGTCGTACAGCCTCCAAGGCGTAGGATTGCCGGCCTCGCAAATCGCATAAACGTTACTAGGACAGCAACCGGGTTACCCGGCAGACCCAGAAAAGGAACAACACCGATCTGACCAAGTGCAAGGGGCCGGCCCGGACGAATAGCGAGCTTCCAGAAATGTAAGTGCCCCAATGTATCAATCGCGTTTCGTACGTGATCTTCTTCACCTGTCGAGACGCCGCCGGAAGAGATGATTAGGTCGTGGCCATCGGTAGCACCTTCTAGTGTATCGCGAATGATATTGTAATCATCGGGCAGGATACCTAGATCGCTTACCTCGCAGCCTAGCCGTTCAAGCGCAGTTGCCAATGAGTATCGGTTGGCATCGTAGATACATCCTGGAGGTAATTCGTCACCAGTGTCACGCAACTCATTACCTGTCGAGAACAAGGCCACTCGTACCCGATCGTAGACCGGCAATTCGACGCACCCGATGGAAGATGCTAGACCGATTTCTTGGGGTCTTAGTCGTGTGCCGGCAGTTAAGATTGTGTCACCCATTTCTATATCTTCTCCGGCGAAACGTCGGTTTGCACCGTATTTGATCCCCGGTGGGATGGTGACCTCATCACCATCCTCGCGGCAGTCTTCTTGCATTAGAACTGTGTCTGCATTTGGCGGCATAGCGGCGCCTGTGAATATCCGAATTGCTTCACCCCCGGCGAGCATATGCATAGGTCTATCGCCCGCCGCAACACGACCAGTGACTATAAGACGAGTGTAACCATCATGAATAAGATCTTCGAAGCGTACGGCGTATCCGTCCACGGCAGCGTTATCGTGTGGCGGCACTGACATGTGTGATTTGAGGTCTTTGGCTAACACGCGCCCTTCGGCGTCGCGTAACCTAACGTCGGTTGATCCCACGACTATGTCGAGCCGATCTGAGAGCATCTTCAGTGCTTCGTCCGATCTCATTAGCTCGCCGCCAAAAGCGAAACAATCATCGGATAATTGCGCCATGTCAGGGTTCTCCCGGCACCCGGGAAGTGAGGGCGCAACTGTTAAGGATGAAATCAGCAATGGCTGAGTTATCGTTTAAGTCTAATACAGGAAGACTCGTATCCGGTATAATTCCATCTGAGGCTAAAGCGATGATTGAATCATTGGCGGCACAGATAAGGTTCGTCCCCATGGACGGTCGGTGTACCTCGATTTTCATGTGATTATCGTTTTTGAAGCCTTCCACCAGAACAATATCTACTGGCGATATCCGTCCTAACAACTCATCGAGAGAAGGTTCTCTGATCTCTCGATTTTCGTGCATTATAGCCCAGCGTTTTTCAGACGCTATCAAGACCTCAGCAGCCCCGGCGCTTCGGTGCTCGTATGAATCCTTGCCGGGCGTATCGATATCGAATGCATGATGCGCATGTTTGATGGTTGCAACTCGCAGCCCACGGTCCCGAAACTCCGGTATAAGGCGAATAATAAGTGATGTCTTGCCGCTACCGCTCCAGCCGGTAATACCGATCACATTGTGTGAATGAAGATGAAAGGTCATGGTGTTTCTGACCTACCGATAGTTCGTAGACCAGCACGTAGATATTTGAATCCGGTGATGAATGTAATTAATGCTGCTATCCATAATCCTAATTCGCCAATCAGCCGAATAGGAATTATTTCTGGAATCGTAGGATGGGATGCATCGCCTATAATCAGGAATCCGATAGCTATCATCTGAACAGTCGTTTTCCACTTGGCGAGCCTACTGACTGGCAGGCTGACTGCGAAGACTGCAAGAAATTCGCGCAGGCCGGATACCAAAATTTCACGACATAGGATCATCACGGCGGGGATGACGACGGCTCCGGAAATCTGTTTGAACGCCACCATCATCAGTAAAGCGGTCGCGACTAGCAATTTATCAGCCACCGGGTCGAGAAACCTACCGAATTCTGACAATTGGCCGTGGCGACGCGCTAAATAACCATCGAAGAAATCGGTAAACGCCGCGAACACAAAAAGTATAAGCGAAATCCATTGTCCAGTTGCGGTTTCCAAAAAGAACAGTGCCACGAATATCGGAATCACCGCGACCCGGGACATTGTCAGGATATTTGGTAACGTAATTATCATCGGACGTGACATTTAGCAGATTTCTGTCAAAAGCGGGAAGATTACCCATCCACTCGGAAGTGATCGTATACCCTTTGCGCAACAGTTCGACTGATACCATTGACTGCCTCAAGATCAGACAAGCCCGCGTGGGCGATACTAGCTGCTGATCCAAAATGATTTAATAAAGCACGTTTTCGTTTAATGCCGATACCGGGAATTTCGTCGATGACCGAACGAAAGGTATTTTTCCCGCGACGCGCGCGGTGGCCGCCTACGGCAAAGCGATGTGCTTCATCTCGCAGACGCTGCATGAAATACAGAACTGGATCTTGGACTGGCAGGGTGAATGGCTCGCGTCCTGGTACGTAGAATCGTTCGCGCCCTGCATTGCGATCTGGTCCCTTGGCGATCGCAGCGATAGGCTGGTCGGGAATGCCAAGTTCGTCCAGTACGTCCATAGCGATGGATAGCTGACCTCTCCCGCCGTCGAGTAGGATGAGATCGGGCCAAATGCTGCCTTCTCTGTTTGGATCCTCTTTTAGTGCACGGGACAGACGACGGGTCAACACTTCGCGGGTCATAGCGTAGTCGTCGCCGGGTTCCGCTTCATGATTTTTTATATTGAACCTGCGGTATGCTTTCTTTTCGAAGCCGTCGTAACCCGACACAATCATGACACCGAGTGGGTTGGTCCCGGAAATATGGCTATTATCGTATACCTCGATGCGTTTTGGGGGCTCCTCAAGATCAAGCAAATCCGCGACACCTTCCAGCAGCTTTAGCTGCGATGCGCTTTCCGAAAGTCGACGGGCAAGCGCATCGTTGGCATTCCGTATTGCGTTATTGATCACCGCCCTGCGGCTGCCGCGCCGCGGCAGTGAAATTTCAACCTTGCGCCCAGCCCGGATCCCTAGAGCCTCCTGAACAAGAATCTGATTAGGTAACTCGTGACTAATCAGAACGAGCTTCGGTGGTTCCTTACCCGAATAGAACTGGCCAATGAAAGCCTCTAATACTCTGTCTACAGATATCGTCTTGGCATGATTAGGAAAGTAGGTCCGGGTCCCGTAGTTCTGGCCCGATCGAAAGAAAAAGATTTGTATACATGTAAGACCCCCGTTCTGGGATGCAGCAATAATATCTGCGTCGGCAATCGACCCAACATTGATCTCTTGGTGAGCCTGGATCTGAGTCAATGCGCGTATTCGATCTCTGTAAATGGCAGCAGTTTCGTAGTCCCTTACCTCGCTCGCGTCCTCCATTTTTTTTGAGAGTGTATGTTGAACATCACGACTATGGCCAGTGAGAAAGGCCCTAGCTTGGTCCACGATCTCGCTGTATTCTTGACGACTGATCAGACCAACGCAGGGTGCGGTGCAGCGATTAATCTGGTATTGTAAGCATGGGCGATTACGTCCTGAGAAAATACTGTCGGTACAACTTCTGAGCGGGAATACCTTCTGCAACGTGTTAATTGTACGGTTAACCGCGCTTGCCGATGCGAAGGGGCCGAAATAGTCACCATCTCGTTTCCGCGCGCCACGGTGTTTTATTAGCTGAGCCCAATCGGATTCCGTCCGTAATAGGATAAATGGAAATGACTTGTCGTCGCGTAACAAGATATTGTAGCGGGGGCGCAACTTCTTAATCAGATTGCTCTCAAGAAGAAGCGCTTCGGCCTCAGTATTAGTGCTTACGACCTCCAAGTCTGCGGTGTGTTCGACCATTACCCGGATACGTTTAGACAGGCCTTGTGGCCGAGTGTAGGAGTTCACTCGCTTGCGCAGGCTTTTAGCCTTACCTATGTACAAAGGTACCCCAGATGCATCGATCATGCGGTATACGCCTGGTCCGGCGGGTAGATGTTTCAACAGTGACGAAATCAGCGCGGCACCGGATAGGTTAGAACGGAGAATTGGTTTTACTGACATGCCGATATATTAACCTGATTCATCGATGCCTAGTGAAAGTTGGAACCGTACCCGCCAGTATGCCAGGTAAATCTAACAACTTTATCCACGGATTCTGTGGATAAAGTTGTTCAAAAACCACTCCACAAGGTAATTGGACCTAATAAACCTATCCCTTTATAAATCTATCCCTTTATTCCCAAAATACTGACGACTTTAAATACTTTAAGATATTGTTATTATTATATATTTTTATATACGAAGTAATGAATATGTAAAAATCACTTATCTGATCTTGCGTTTATTTGGATCTCTATGTGCTACCCGCAATGTGTAAAACTCCCTTTTAAGGTACGTCCAAATGCTATAACGGTTTTTACTTCAAACATTAATTATAATGGTCGATTTATCTCTATACCGACGCTTGCGGCATCTGCAAAAACGTCCAGTTTTTCTACCCGAACTTTGACAGATTGCACGGATGGTTCACGAAGACACAGATCGGCCAAGCGTTCGGCTAGTGTCTCAACCAAATTTACATGTCCAGACGCGGCCAATTCCCTGACTTTTACAATCAACTCCTCGTAGCAAAGCACGTTTGAGAGGCGGTCGTCGATCGGCTCGGAGGATTCTAGCACTGTCAGATCTAAGTTTATCCGGACACTCTGGGAACCGTCCCGTTCGTGCCGGTGCACGCCAATCAGGCAGTCGAGCACAAGATCATTAATAAATACGCGTCGAGTTGAGACAATTGATCTATTGGTGGAATGTGTAGGGAGAGGGTTAGCGGCCATTTTACCCGTTTCTATTCCGTTATTGGAGGAGACCCTGGATCCGGAAGATCCCAGCCCAAGTGTTGGCCACCATCGAGAAAAATAAGTTGCCCTGTCATCGAAGTGGTGGAGAGGATGTAGCGTACGCAATCGGCAATCTCGATGACCGGCGCACCCTGACCTAAGGGCATGCGTGATGCCTGCAGGCTAAACTGTTCGTTACTCTGTCGCGGACTGGGCAGAACTGGCCCGGGGCCTATCGCGTTGACACGGATACTGGGGGCAAGCGTCAACGCGAGGCTCTGGGTCAGGTTCCATAAACCTGTCTTACTGATGGTGTACGATAGGAAATCCGGGGAAATTTTGTCGACGCGCTGATCGACGATGTTAACTATATTGCCCTCGGCGCCAATCGGAAGGGCAGCGGCGAAGGTTTGAGACAAACACAACGGTGCCCAGAGGTTTACATTCATATGGGTTTGCCACGAAGCGCGGGTGACAGAATGTAGATCATCGCGTTCAAATATCGAAGCATTGTTAATCAGACAGGTCACGGGTCCGTGTACTGCTGCCTGGCTGATCATGCCTTGGACCGCGCGATCATCACTGAGGTCGGCTCCGACGACGTAGGCATTCGCGTTTAGATTATTGAGGTCATCGCAAAGAGCGTTCGCCGCGCCCGATGACTGGAAGTAGTGGATTCCCACTGTCCAGCCGTCTGCAGACATAGCAGAGGCGATTGCGGCGCCTATACGCTGTGCGGCACCCGTTATAAGGACATTACCCTTCGAAGATATAGTCATATGTCAAAGATGCTTGAAGAAAGTCGGCGTTTCAAGTCGCCAAAATCAAATTGTCATACCTCCCAAGACTGTATACTGAGCTCCAACAAAACATATGTATCCGCAAAGAAATAACAAACCTAATAAGCGGTAAAATTTCTGCCCACTCAAGAGGAACGGTAGTAGGATCGCTGTGGCCAATAGAAGGATCCAGAGATCGAAGCTGACGATCTTTTCCGAGAAGGGTAACGGCACCAGCAAAGCCGTAATACCCGTGATTCCGAAAAGGTTGAAGAGATTGCTGCCTAGGATATTCCCAATGCAAACATCCGAGTGTCCACGATAAGCGGCTACTATAGAGGCCGAAAGTTCCGGCAGAGAAGTCCCCAAAGCGAAGACGGTGAGGCCGATTACTTCCTTCGGTACGCCCAAGGCCATAGCTAAGGTGATCGCAGCCGTGACTAGGAGTTCTGCACCAACTACAAGTAAGATAAGGCCGGCTATTATGAGACCGCAGATGCTAACTGTGCTTAGTTTGACGATTTCTACTCCAGTGACCTCTTCGGCGCCCATATCTACCGCCAATTGGTTTGCCGTTTGATCGCGCCATACAGAGAACCCAATATAGGCTATGAGAATAAAAATCATTGCGATGCCATGCCATTGGGCGATATGGCCAGTCATCCCGAGACATACGAAAGTAAGCGTCACCGCGCCCATGGCTAGGGCATCGCGCCTCACTGCTTTTGGATGAACAGAGAAAGGAGCAATTAGCACAGCGACTCCAAGGATGAGAAATATATTGGCGATGTTGCTGCCGATAACATTACCGACTGCAAGCCCGGGTGAGCCTGCGAGGCCCGCATTGACGCTAACCACCATCTCCGGAAGCGAGGTGCCGAGCCCAACGACAGTAAGACCCACAATCAAAGGGGAAACCCCAAGCCGCCGCGCGAGTGCTATCGAGCCACGAACGACCGATTCACCGCCTAACAGTAGCAGTGTAAAACCGGCGATGATGAGGACATATGTCATTGGGAAGAATAAATCAGCAAGTCTCGATAAGGCTAAGAAACCGAGCGACAGGCTTTAGGTAGCATGAGGCTCTCTTGTATTCCAGCAACAGCTTCTGTCACCCTCGTATTCAACACGAATTCTGTAGGTGATAGATTCTCCTCAGGTCCAAATAACATTAAGTATAGACTACAAACAATCATCTAAGGTGCCACTTCAATTATCCACGGTTCTGCGCTCTTTCTTTGATTTCCCTGGCTTACGGTTTCGAACGGTTCTCTTGGCGGCGTCGATACGGGCCTGTAGCCGACGGGGCCCAGTAGGCACGCCAAGTTCGACGTTCTCAAGGCGGTGGATTTCATCTCGCAACCGTGCGGCCTCCTCGAATTCTAAATTGGCTGCCGCCGTGCGCATTCGTTCATCGAGATCTTTGAGATAGGCCTGAAGATTGTTACCGACTAAATTTCCAGTTTCTTTATCCCCGGTATCGACCGTAAGAGAATCCTGCGAATATACACTTTCGAGGATATCTGATATTCCCTTCTTAACACTTTCCGGAGTGATTCCCTTGACGGCATTGTATTCCTGTTGTTTTTCGCGACGGCGATTGGTCTCTTCGATCGCATATTTCAAAGATTCAGTCATATTGTCCGCGTATAAAATAACACGGCCGTCAATATTTCGGGCCGCTCGGCCGATAGTCTGAACCAAAGAAGTCCGCGAACGCAGAAACCCTTCCTTGTCGGCGTCGAGAATCGCGACAAGTGCACATTCGGGGATATCGAGTCCCTCCCGTAATAGGTTGATACCAACTAAGACGTCGAATGCTCCGAGCCGCAGGTCTCGGATGATTTCAATCCGTTCCAAGGTATCGATATCCGAGTGCAGATAGCGCACGCGTATACCTACTTCTTGCATGTATTCGGTCAGGTCCTCCGCCATGCGCTTGGTTAGAGTAGTAACCAGCGTCCGTTGACCCTTCTTGGCGCAACCAACGCATTCGCCAAGTAGGTCGTCCACTTGGTTTGTTACCGGCCGTATGATGCATACCGGATCTATCAAACCGGTAGGGCGGATGATTTGTTCGACGAAGACGCCACTGGTTCGTTCCAGTTCCCAAGTCCCTGGTGTTGCCGACACGTATACCGTCTGTGGCCGCATTGCATCCCATTCCTCAAATTTGAGGGGCCGATTGTCAACGCAGGACGGGAGGCGGAAGCCAAATTCTGCTAGCGTCGACTTGCGGTTGAAGTCACCTTTGAACATACCTCCGACCTGAGGGACAGTGACATGTGACTCGTCAACGATCAGTAGGGCATCGTCGGGTATATACTCAAACAGCGTGGGCGGCGGTTCGCCGGGCGCTCGGCCTGTGAGAAAGCGTGAATAGTTCTCGATACCCGAGCAATGCCCGGTGGTTTCCAGCATTTCCAAATCGAAATTGGTTCGCTGTTCAAGACGCTGGGCCTCGAGCAGCTTATTTCTGGCTTCAAATTCAGCCAAACGTTCCTCTAGTTCTGCCCGGATCAGCCCGATAGCTTGTTGAACTGTCGGGCGCGGAGTAACGTAGTGCGAATTCGCGTAAATCGTTATTTTTTCCAACTCCGCCACCCGCTCACCTGTCAGTGGATCGAATTCTTTAATTTCTTCTATCTCGTCGCCGAAGAACGAAAGCCGCCATGCGCGATCTTCGTAATGTGCGGGGAAAATCTCAACACTATCGCCGCGTACCCGAAAGGCGCCGCGTATGAAGTTCTGGTCATTTCGACGGTACTGCAATGATACAAATCGTTGGAGTAAATCGCCGATTTCTACAGTATTTCCCACTCTTAGAGGGATGGTCATCGATTGATATGACTCCAGGCTACCGATACCATAAATACATGACACACTTGCGACGATTACTACGTCTCTACGCTCTAGTAATGCACGAGTTGCAGCATGACGCATACGGTCGATCTGCTCATTGATCGATGCATCCTTTTCAATATAGGTATCGGATCGAGGAACATAAGCTTCCGGCTGATAGTAATCATAGTAGGATACAAAATACTCGACAGCGTTATTTGGAAAGAACGACTTCATTTCTCCGTAGAGTTGCGCCGCGAGTGTTTTGTTCGGTGCCAGAACGATAGTGGGCCGACCGATTTCTTGGATCACATGCGCCATTGTGAATGTCTTACCTGAACCGGTGACGCCTAGCAGAACCTGGTCCTTCTCTTTAGCGTTAATCCCCTCTAGAAGTTTGGCGATAGCGACGGGCTGATCTCCGGCAGGCGTGAAATCGGATATGATCTCGAACGCCCTGCTTTTATGCTGTTTTGGCAGACTGGGTTTGGGCGATATACTATCAGACATGCTATTTTATATGGTCAGGGTGGCGGACGAATTCTAGTTGAAGTGTTCCTATTGTAGTCGGTGGGTAGTTAATTATTTTATGTTTTCCTCCGGGACCCGGTCGGAACTTTTCTTCGGTATCTTGGGTCCAAGCTACAAATTTTTGAAATTATCTTTATACTCCTGATACCTAGGATTCGCGTTTGCTTCGCCAGAAAAATTTCAGCTAAAGTCCGCGTCGACGTTTATCGGAACACCGAAAGATCTTTTAGTTGTGCGTATTCCCAAAGCTGATTTGACAACGCTGACGTTTGGCGCCGGCGTAAGGTTGGTGGTAAGAAACTTTTGATAAGCGTCCCAGTCCGTGGCGACAATTTTGAGCAGAAAATCTGTCTCACCTGCGAGCATATGGCATTCTCTGACCTCTGGCCACTGGGATACTCGTTCTTCGAAAGCGACCAGGTCGGTTTCGGCTTGGCTGTGTAACCCGACATTGGCGAATACGGTGACGCCAAACCCGAGGGCTTCTGCGTCGATGTCGGCGTGGTAGCCGCGAATGCAGCCCGTTTCTTCCAGTGTTCTTACGCGACGTAAGCACGGTGGCGGAGAAATGCCTGCATTCTTCGCCAAATCGACGTTCGTCATCCGGCCATGATCTTGCAGGTCGCGGAGAATTTTTAGATCGATCTTATCAAGTTTGACTCTGGCCATTACTGCAAATTCCGGTAATTTCTATTTTCGACAATAACCCCAACTCTTTTAAGCGAAATTTTATTTTAAAGAATGATAATAATATTTCAATTCGGCATTAATGAGGCCGGGAGATGATCGGATTAGCTAACACCAAAGTGTGGGTTCTGACTGACGGGAAGACTGGACATGAAAATCAGAGCCTAGGGCTAGCGGCGGCTTTGAAGGTGGAGCCGAGTGTGAAGTTTGTAGCGCCAAAATTCCCGTGGTCCAAGTTGCCACCTTCACTATGGCTAAGCCCTATTCGTTTTGCAGACCCAGACGGTGACCAATTGATTCCTCCGTGGCCGGAGATCGTAATCGCCGCAGGGCGTCAGACGGTGGCGCCGGCTTTGGCGATCAAGTCTGCATCTGGGGGAAGGACCTTCTGCATTCAAGTACAGGACCCGGTCAGTCGGCGTAATCAATTCGATGTGATAGCTGCCCCCCGACATGATGGCATTTCCGGCGAGAATATTGTAGAGACCGCGGGGGCTCTTACGGGTATCACTCAAGCAGTACTAGACAATGCCTCGGACCGATTCTCCGGTACGTTGGCGACTATACCGAAACCGCTGGTCGCGGTCCTGATTGGGGGCTCTAACGGCCGGTACCGTATGACAGAACAGGCGACAATTCGTCTTTCTGAAGGTTTGAAGCGCCTATCTGCCGAACAGAAGGCCGGGCTTGCGATCACCACCTCACGCCGGACTGGAAAGGAAATCGAGGCGCTCCTACGCAAGGTATTAACGGGTGCATCCACTTGGATATGGAACGGAGAGGGAGAAAATCCTTATCTCGGTCTTTTGGCGCTTGCCGACGCCATAGTGGTAACTGCAGACTCCGTTTCAATGATCTCAGAAGCCTGTTCCACGGGTAAGCCGGTTTACATCGCGGCGCTCGAAGGAGGTTCCGTAAAGCTCAATCGTTTTCACCGTCATTTAAGAGACCGCGGGATGACGCGCGTGTTCGATGGAACGCTTCGTAGCTGGACTTATGATCCGCTGCGCGACACTGAGCTTGTGGCGGAAGAAGTTGCGGACCGATATGCCACATTTGCTTCAACGCCGACTGCACCCTAGAACAATGTAGATTGACACAGATTTTACGGAAACGCAGCATGGCTGAAAAACATCATTCGAAAGTTCTTATTATCGGGTCTGGACCTGCCGGTTATACGGCCGCAGTTTACACTGCGCGCGCCTCATTAGCACCCACTCTAGTTACTGGCATGGAAGTCGGCGGCCAGATGAGTATTACAACCGACGTTGAGAATTATCCGGGATTCTCCGAAGTTATTCAGGGGCCGTGGCTCATGGAGCAGATGCATGCCCAAGCAGAGCATGTCGGTACAGAAATGATAAACGATCTTATCGTCGACGTTGATTTCAACGTGCGCCCATTCGTGTGCTGGGGCGATTCCGGTAGAATTTACACGGCAGATTCGATCGTCATTTCGACTGGAGCTCAGGCACGATGGCTTGGTTTGGAGTCTGAACAAAAATTCCAGGGGTTCGGTGTATCAGCCTGTGCTACTTGCGACGGATTCTTTTATCGGGACAAAGAGGTCGCTGTTGTCGGTGGCGGTAATACAGCGGTCGAGGAAGCGCTTTACCTTACTAATCACGCCACTAAGGTCACGCTAATACATCGTCGTGACTCGTTGAGATCGGAGAAAATTCTGGCTGACCGCCTGCTGGCACACGGACAGATTGAAGTTGTGTGGGATACCGTGGTCGATGAAGTTCTTGGTGTTGATGACCCGCTGGGCGTTACCGGAATTCGGTTGCGTAACCTCAAGACTGACGATACGTCGGAATTGGCGGTTCACGGCGTGTTCGTTGCCATTGGACACGACCCAGCAACGAAATTATTCACGAGTAAGGTCGAAATGGATGATGAAGGATACATCGTCACGGCGCCGGATTCTACTTGTACCAGCGTGCCAGGTGTATTCGCTGCTGGCGACGTTCAGGATAAAATATACCGGCAGGCGGTTACGGCTGCCGGTACCGGATGTATGGCTGCGCTCGAGGTAGAAAAATTCATCGCCGCGCTAGAGAATGAATCGGCGGAGATCTCGGGGTAACGCAGGTTAGGAAAACTCGCTATGGATTGGGACAAGCTCAGGATTTTTCACGCTGTCGCAGAGGCCGGCAGCTTTACTCATGCTGGGGAAATACTGAACCTGTCACAATCATCGGTGAGCCGGCAGGTGTCTTCGCTTGAACGAAGTCTTAACGTTCCGCTATTCCACCGTCATGCACGCGGTCTGAAACTGACCGAAACCGGTGAAACGCTCTATGCCACGGCGAAAGACGTATTTTCTAAGGTAGTGATTGCAGAGTCGTTGGTCTCTGAATCGCGGGACAAACCCCAAGGGCCCCTGCGTATCACCACGACAGTCGCGTTCGGATCAATCTGGTTAACCGAGCGGCTTAAAGAATTTATCGAGCACTATCCAGATATCCAAGTCACCTTAATCGTTTCTGAAGATGAACTCGATCTCAGTATGGGCGAAGCGGACGTTGCGATCCGTATGTCGCCACCCACCCAAGGAGATTTGGTGCGGAGACCGCTTCTGGCTATGCATCATAGGGTTTTTGCGTCCCCAGTGTATCTGAAAGATCACGGGACGCCGCACAGCATTGATGATCTAGATACACATCAGATTATTGCTTACGATGATTCATTTCATGAGCCTTTTACTAATATTAACTGGCTGATGGCGGCGGGCCGAGCGGACGGTAATGTGCGAGAACCGGTATTGAGGGTGAATAACATTTACGCCATGTTCCGTGCCGCAGCGAGCGGTTTGGGGATTGCGTCGCTACCTGACTACATGGGTCAGCTCGCTCATGATCTGGTTCCAATTATGCCGGATCTCGAAGGGCCTAAGTTCGATGTATTTTTAGTTTACCCAGAGGAACTGCGACATTCGCAGCGGATTGTCGTATTCCGCGATTTTCTGCTGCGTAGCATTAGTTCGCGGCGGAAATAATTCCTCCAAATTTGAACGCTATGCGAATAATGCATAGCTGAATTACCAAACAGACAGTTCAAATTCGGGAACGCTCGGATTATTTACATGGGTAAGACGGTTACATACACCCTGTGTACCCGTCTTGGCCGGATCTTCCGGCCAAGGGTCGCAGACTTTTGGTCTTTTTTTTAAAGACTAAGAATAGGGCGATCCTACGTCTCCCAGACGTGAAGCCTCCCTGTTAAACTTGCCCGGTGCCTTGGCACCGGGCTTTTTCTTTAGATGCAGCCCTTGGCTAGATAAGCTCAATACGCGAAAATCCATTCGCCTCGATGAGGCTGGAGGAAAGATAGTAACGAGACGGGGTAAAAATTATGAATAAAGTTTATGGGTCCGCCGAAGAGGCGCTGGACGGTATTCTTTATGATGGGATGGTGATCGCTGCTGGTGGTTTTGGTCTGTGTGGGATTCCAGAACTTCTAATTAAGGCAATCCGAGATGCGGGTATTAAGAATCTTACTGTTGCGTCCAATAATGCGGGTGTCGACGACTTCGGTCTAGGGCTCCTTCTCGAAACAAAACAAATAAAGAAAATGATCTCCTCATATGTAGGCGAGAACGCCGAGTTCATGCGCCAGTATCTGGCGGGTGAGTTGGATCTTGAATTTAATCCGCAGGGCACCCTTGCGGAGCGGATGCGCGCGGGTGGAGCTGGCATTCCGGGTTTCTACACCAAGTCCGGCGTCGGCACGGTGATTGCTGAGGGTAAAGAGGAGAAAGAATTTAATGGGGAAACATTTATTCTGGAACGTGGGTTCGTCGCCGACCTCGCCATCGTCAAGGCGTGGAAAGGCGACAATCAGGGTAATCTGATTTACCGTAAGACGGCGCGGAACTTCAATCCACCCGCGGCCACCTGCGGCAAAATATGCGTTGCTGAGGTGGAAGAAATCGTACCGACGGGCGCTCTTGACCCCGATCGTATTCATAGTCCGGGCATTTATGTGCACAGAATTATTCAGGGGCAGCACGAAAAGCGCATCGAGCAATGTACCGTGCGTGCTGCTTAGGAGAGAGTGTGATATGTGGGATAGAAACCAAATGGCCGCGAGGGCGGCGCAAGAGCTCCGAGACGGTTGGTACGTAAATCTGGGAATCGGTATACCGACCCTTGTGAGCAACTATATACCCTTGGGGGTTGATGTGACGCTTCAATCCGAGAACGGTATGCTCGGCATCGGCCCATTTCCGACTACAGAAGAGGTTGATGCCGACCTGATCAATGCTGGGAAACAGACTGTGACAGAGATGGACCGTACGTCCTATTTCAGTAGCGACCAGTCCTTTGCGATGATCCGTGGTGGAAAAATAGATATGGCTATCCTCGGAGCAATGGAGGTTTCCGAAAACGGTGACCTCGCTAATTGGATGATTCCTGGTAAATTAGTCAAGGGCATGGGGGGAGCAATGGATTTGGTTGCCGGTGTCCGTCGGGTAATCGTGGTAATGGATCACACATCAAAGAACGGCGATCCGAAGCTACTTAAGGAGTGCACGTTACCACTAACCGGACGATCGGTAGTTGATCGGATCATCACTAATCTCGGTGTGTTCGACGTGGCGGTAGATGGCCTTAAATCAATTGAATTGGCTGAAGGCGTATCCGAACAACAGGTGAGACAAGCGACTGAGGCGACTCTGGTTTAACGAGAGTAAACACCTATCTCGATTGGGTTGACCTCTTTCGTTGCCCCCCCAATTCGTAGTTTGTTCATTTTCAGAAAGACAATTCTTCAGGCATCAATAAAAAATATTTTCTTTCTTTCGGATCTCGGTGTAAAGCCCGGCGACCTGTTCCGCGTACCCGTTGTAAAGCAACGTGGGTAAACGCTTGTTGGAGCCGAGCAATTTTTCTGTCGCCTGACTCCAGCGCGGATGATCAACCTCCGGGTTTACGTTAGCCCAGAATCCATACTCCTTGCTTTGGACACTTTGCCAGAAGCCGAGAGGCCGATTGTCTGTGAAGTGGAACCGGACAATTGATTTGATCTGCTTGAAGCCATATTTCCAAGGCACCAATAGCCGTAAGGGAGCACCGTTTTGTTTGGCCATGGGCTTGCCGTAGGCGCCAGAACCGATCATCGATAAATCGTTTCCAGCCTCCTCGATAGTGATTGCTTCACGGTAGGGCCAAGGGTACCAAAATTGCCGTTGTCCCGCGGCTATTTTTTTATTTTGGAAGGTTTCCATCATCAAGTATTTCGCTCCCGCCTGCGGCTTAGCAAAGTCTAGGAGCGCTTTGATCGGAAAACCGGTCCAGGGCACTGCAATAGACCAAGCCTCGACACACCGGTGGCGGTAGAGACGTTCCTCCAACGGCATAATTTTTAGCAAGGTATCGATGTCGATCTTTATTTCCCTCTCAACCATGCCATCGATAGTTACTTCCCAAGGCCGGATTTTAAGTTTCTGAGCTGCCCGCCATATGTTCTTATGGCTGCCAAATTCGTAAAAGTTGTTGTAGGTAGTAGCAAGCTCCTCCGGGGTGATTTCACGGTCGAGCGAAAAGGCGTCGTTGCGTTTGGCGGGATAAAGATGTGCAGAGGGGTCCTTTTCGGCCGCGGTTAAAGAAAATGATGGACTAATAAACGAAAAAGATCCCGCTAGAATTGATCCCGCGGCAATCGTTTTGCAGAGTTGGCGACGGTTCAAAAAATCGGATTCATTGGTAGCTGAAGACTCAGGTAATTCCCAAGAAGGTCTGGATCGAGTCAGCATCTTTGGGCCTCAAATCAATACGCTCAGGAGGATGTTTTTGTTGGCGGGCTCCTAGATCGACTGACCAGTAGCCCGGAGTCGATTATTTATAACGCACACTCATAATTTCGTATGA
>CETH01123745.1_pt1 | contig 18021 bp, 18 predicted proteins | sample 361461 | NCBI WGS metagenome assembly CETH01 (sample SAMEA2622695, study PRJEB7988) | marine metagenome | isolation source: saline water (ENVO:00002010), including
AAATACCTCTGCCTCTATAGTAGGATTTCCTCTACTATCATATACTTGTCTTGCAACAATTCGTTTAATTTTGCTCATTAATTACTTTTTTACTAAATTATCAATTTCCACAATTTGATTAATTAACTCATCTAATTTTTCTAATGGAATCATATTAGGACCATCGGATGGTGCATTATCAGGGTCCTGATGAGTTTCTAAAAAAATAGCTGCAACACCTACGGCAACAGCTGCTCTAGACAGGTATTCAACAAATTCTCTTTGTCCACCGCTACTTTCACCTAGACCTCCAGGCTGTTGAACGGAATGCGTTCCATCAAATACAACTGGGTAACCATTTTTTGCCATAATAGGAATAGATCTCATATCAGATACTAGTGTGTTATAACCAAAGCTAGCTCCTCGTTCTGTAACTAAAATATTTTCATTTCCACTATCTGAAATTTTTTTTGTCACATTAATCATATCCCATGGAGCAAGAAATTGACCTTTCTTTACATTAATAATTTTTTTAGTTTTAGCTGCTGCAATTAACAAGTCAGTTTGTCTACAAAGAAAAGCAGGAATTTGAAGCACATCTACATGAGATGATACAAGAGAACATTGTTCCACATTGTGTATATCTGTAAGAATAGGAACATTTAATTCTTTTTTAATTTTATCGAAAATAGGCAAGGAATTTTCTAATCCAGCACCTCTTTTTCCTTTTAAGCTTGTTCTATTTGCTTTGTCAAAAGAAGTTTTATAAATCAAATCAATTTTATATTTTTTTGTAATTTCTTTAATTCTACCTGCCATATCTAAAGCATGTTGTTCAGTTTCAAGTTGACAAGGACCTGAAATTAAACAAATTTTATTTTTGTTTGAAATTTTTATACCGTTACAATTAATAACTTTATTTTCCATTAAAAGATTTTGCAGCTTTAATAAATGAAGAGAATAGTGGATGAGGATTCAAAGGTCTAGATTTAAATTCTGGATGAAATTGGACACCTATAAACCACGGATGATTTTTTAACTCAATAATTTCAGGTAATTTATTATCTGGAGAAATTCCTGAAAACATTAAACCCTTTTTTTCAAATCGATGCATTAAGTTTATATTGACCTCATATCTATGTCTATGTCTCTCTTTAATTATGCTAGATTTATAGACATTTTTTATGGCAGAATTATTTCTCAGTTTTGCTTCATAAATACCTAATCTCATTGTTCCTCCAAGATTTTTGTCTGTACCTTTAATAATTTTTCCATCTTTATTCCACTCATCAATTAATCCAATTACAGGAAAACAATTTTTATCTAGCTCTGTAGAACCAGCTTTTTTTATTTTTAATATATTTCTAGCAAATTCCACCATAGCCATTTGCATTCCAAAACATATCCCCAAAAAAGGTATTTTTTTCTCTCTTGCATATTTTATGGATTCTATCTTTCCTTCTGTTCCTCTTTTACCAAATCCTCCTGGAATTAATATTCCTGAAACATTTTTTAATTTTGACTTAATCTCTTTTGATTTAAGTTTGTCTGACTCAATTCTTACTAAATTTACTTTGATTTTATTTGAAATTCCACCATGTGTAATTGCTTCATCAAGAGACTTATAAGCATCTTTAAAATTCACATATTTACCTATGATAGCAATATTTACTGATTTTTTTGTATTTAAAACTACTTTAGTTATTTTTTTCCATGGTAATAAGTTTGGTCTTTTTTTAGATTTTAATTTAAAAAATTTTAAAACTTGTTTGTCTAATTTTTGATTAAAAAAACTAATAGGGGCCTCATAAATAGTTTTTACATCAACAGTTTCTATAACATTGTCAATATCAACATTACAAAATAATGATATTTTTCTTCTTTGATCTAAAGGGATGGATTGTTGAGATCTGCAGATAACGATATCAGGTTGAATTCCTATACTTCTTAACTCTTTTACTGAATGTTGTGTTGGTTTTGTTTTAATTTCATCAGATGATTTTAAAAAAGGGACAAATGTTAAATGAATAAATAAAGATTTTGATCTTCCATTATCGTTTGAAAACTGTCGTATAGCTTCTAAAAAAGGTAAGCTTTCAATATCACCAACTGTTCCCCCAATTTCACAAATTACAAAATCTTCATTTGTAATATCTTTATTTATAAACTCTTTTATTCTGTCTGTCACATGAGGTATAACTTGGACTGTTTTCCCAAGATATCCACCTCTTCTCTCTTTTTTAATTATGTCACTATATATTTTACCTGTGGTAATATTATCAGATTGTTTCGCCGATATATCTGTAAATCTCTCGTAATGTCCTAAATCTAAATCTGTTTCAGCACCATCGTTAGTTACAAAAACTTCACCATGTTGAAATGGACTCATTGTTCCTGGGTCAACATTTAAATATGGATCCATTTTTCTAATCCTTACTTTATAACCTTGAGATCTTAGCAAATATCCAAGAGATGCTGATGACAATCCTTTACCGAGTGATGAAACCACGCCGCCAGTGACAAATATATATCGCGCCATGGAATTATGTTATAGCTAATGAATAGGAAAAATAAAAGTATTAATTATTATTTTCAGGTAATTTTGGAGCATCATCTGCATTTTCCTCGATTTTATCAATTACAGACGTGTTTGAAGGAAGATCTCCTCTTGAAATAATAGTCAATCCTAGGCTGCAGATTATGAATAATGTTGCAACTATAGCAGTAGCTTTTGTCATGAAGTTCCCTGCTGACCTTGAGAACATAAAGTTATCTTGAGACACACCTATACCTAAAGCTCCACCCTCAGATTTTTGGAATAGGACAAGCAACACTAGAATAGCAGCTAATATTATATTTATAATTAATAGAATGTTTTCCACGACGCCTAAATAATTGATTTTTTCATTATATCAATAAAAATTTTTTCGTTAGTAGATGCTCCACCAATCAAAAAACCATCAATATTATCGATTCTCATTAAATTTTTTATATTTTTTGGGTTTACAGAGCCTCCATACAAAACTTTAGATTTTGTAAATTTTTTTGACCACTTTAGAGTATCTCTGATAAATTTTATATTTTTTATTAAATCATTTTCTTTAGGTATAATCCCTGTTCCAATAGACCAAACAGGTTCATATGCTATAATTATTTTATTTAATTTATTTAAATTTTTTAAGCCTTCTAATAATTGTTTCTTTAAAACAGATTTAGTTTTATTATTTTTTTTATCAGTAAGTTTTTCACCTACACACAAAATAACATCTAAATTTTCTTCGAGTGCAGATTTTATTTTTAAATTAATTTTATTATTATCATTTTCATCTCTGGTCTCTGAGTGTCCAATTATAACAAATTTTCCTCCCAAGTCTTTTATCATCTTTGGACTAATAGCTCCAGTAAATGGTCCATACTTTGGCTGTATATGGCAATCTTGAGCACCTATTTGAATATTTGAATTTTTAGTTCTGTCTACAAAAGATTTGAGTAAAGTATAAGGTGGACAATAAATAATTTTAGCTTTGTATTTGTTTTTTTTTGAGTAACTTACTACTTTATTTAATGAATTAACTGACTTAAGCGAACCAAACATCTTCCAATTAGCAATGAAATAAATATTATTATTTGTCATACAGAATAATATAATTTATATGTTTATTTTTTTTTAGATCAATAAATAATGACAATAAAATATGATTGGTAAATTAAGAGGTTTTTCGAATTCCAAATTAGCTGGTGTGCTTGTGGGAATTATTATAATCCCATTTGTATTTTGGGGTATGGGAAGTGTATTTAGTGGAGGCAACACTAACAATGTCGCAAAAATTAATAATGAAGCAATATCTTCCAAAGATTTTGTAAATTTCATAAATGAACAAAGACTGACAAATGAGATTATAAAAGCAAATATAGATAAAAATATTATAGAACAGATTTTATCTGAACTTATTTCTGAAAAGTTAATTGAAATGGAAATTAAAAAATTAAATGTATCACTTTCAGAAGAAGCTCTAGCAAAAAAGATTAGAACTAATTCGATTTTATTGGATGAAAATAAGAAATTTTCTAGAGTAAAATATGAAAAATTTTTATTAGAAAATAATCTTAGTGCAGCAAGTTTTGAAAATTCATTAAAAAACCAAGAACTCAAAAAAAATTTGTTTAATTATATAAGTGGTGGAATTAAATCTCCTTATTTTTTAAAAAATAAAATATTTATCAATGAAAATAAAAAGATTGATGTTGAGTTTTTAGATTTAGATCTAATTCATGACAGAACAGTTACAAATTTAGAAGTTGAAGATTTCATTAAAAATAACCAAGATATTTTAAAAATAGATTTTATTGATGCTTCATATGCTAAAATTACTCCACAAAATTTAACAGATATTAATGAATTTAATGATGAATTTTTCAAAAAAATTGATGAAATTGAAAATAATATTTTAAATGGTTCAAACATAAAAGAAATAAATGAAAATTATAATTTAGATATTAAAGAGATAAGTAATTTTATATTGAATGATAATTCAGATGAAATACTCGAAGAAATTTATTCAAGAAGAAACCAGGATAAAATACAATTGATCGATAAAAATGATTATTATTTAATTTTTGAAATTTCAAATATAAATAAAAAAATACCAAATATTAATGATCCAAATTTCAGAGAAAATATAAAAAAAAATGTATTTTTAAAAAAGAAATTTGAATTTAATAAAAATCTTTTTGAAAAAATTGATGAAAAATTATTTAATTATGATGAATTCTTAAAAATATCAAAAGACAAAAATAATATTAAATCTTTAACAATAGATAACATGAATGATAATCAAATTTTTGACACGGACTCGGTTAATCTTATATACACTTTACCAAATGAAAGTTTCACATTAGTAACGGGTGAGCCAGATAAAGTTTATTTAACTTTAATAAAAAATATTTTTTACTCTAATATAGATAAAGATGCTGATAATATTAAAGAATATTCAAAAAAATCAAATAATGATATAATTAAGGATGTGTACACATCATACGATTTGTCACTAAACGAAAAATATAAGGTAAAAATCTTTAATCAAACTATTGATAGAGTTAAAAATTATTTTAGATAATGTTGAATATTGATCTAAAATTATTTAAAAAATTTCATAAAAAGAACAAAAACCAAGTTCTTTATCATTCAATCAAATCCGACGGATTAAAAGAAATAGAAAATTTAATTAACAATTTTTTATCAGAAAAAAACAGCTTTGTATTCGAGTCTGTTGAAAAAGGTTTTATAAAAGGCAGATACACAATATTTGGCAAAAACCCTGACAAAATTTGGGAATTCAATAATAGTAATTGTATTTTAAATTATAAAAATAAAAAAAAGAAATTATATGGGAGCCCGAAAGATAATATTGAAAATATTATTGAAAATTTTAAATTCAAAGTTCCAAATGAATTACCACCAATAAGTTCAATTTTGTCAGGGTACTTTTCTTACGATATTATAAGATACATTGAAAATATTCCAAACAGTACAAAAGACGATTTACAAATTCCAGATGCAAGGATTTTAAGACCACAAAATGTAATTGTTTTCGATAATGCTAAAAAAAAGTTATTTTTTATAGTTAATTGTTTTTCTGACGAAAAAATTAATAATTATAAAGCAAAGTATGATCTAATTCAAAATGAAATTGAAGAAATGATTTTTTTAGCAAATTATGATTTGAAAATAAAAACATTTAAAAATAAGTTACCTAAACCTAAAATTAGATCAAATATATCTAAAAAGAAATTTCTAAACAATGTTTCAAAAGCTAAAAATTATATTAAAATTGGAGATATTTTTCAGGTAGTTTTAAGTCAAAGATTCGAAACAGATCTTATCAAAGAACCTTTGGATATATATAAAAAATTAAGAATCACAAACCCTTCTCCTTTTATGTATTTTTTTAATTTTAAAGATTTTCAAATTATTGGCGCAAGTCCAGAAATACTTGTCAGACTTAGAGATAACAAAATAACTATAAGACCTATTGCTGGGACAAGACCTAGAGGCAAAGATAAAAAAGAAGACAAATATTTTGAAAAGGATCTCTTAAAAGATAAAAAAGAGCTCTCTGAACACTTGATGCTTTTAGATCTTGGTAGAAATGATACTGGAAAAGTTTCTAAAATTAATACTGTTCAAGTTACTGAAAGTTTTAAAATAGAAAGATATTCTCATGTAATGCACATAGTCTCGAATGTTGAAGGATTTTTTAATAATAAATTTGGTAAATTTGATACATTATTAGCAGGTTTTCCAGCTGGTACTGTTTCTGGAGCACCAAAAATAAGAGCCATGGAAATTATTGATGAATTGGAAACCACAAGAAGAAAAGTTTATGCAGGTGGTATAGGTTATTTTTCAGCAAATGGTGATTTTGATACTTGTATCGCTCTTAGAACAGCTATTTCAAAAAATAAAAAGTTTTACGTACAGTCTGGGGCAGGAATTGTAGCTGATAGTAAACCAATTAATGAATTTAATGAAACTGTAAATAAAGCAAAAGCTTTAATTAAAGCTTTAGAGTAAAAAAAATGAAAATAATTTTAATAGATAACTATGATAGCTTTACATTTAATTTATATCACTATTTATCTTCATTTGCTAAAGTAGATGTTTTAAGAAATGATAAAGTAGATCATCATTATATAATTAAAAAAAAATACAACAAAATTGTAATTTCACCAGGACCTGGGAATCCAAATCAATCAGGAAATTGTTTAAAAATTGTAAAAAATTTATATAAAAAGTTTCCAATTCTTGGTGTCTGTTTAGGTCATCAAATTATTGGTCAAATTTTTGGCTCAAAAATTATTCAGGCTAAAGAACTTGTTCATGGTAAAACAAGTAATATTTTAAACAAAAAAATTGGTATTTTAAAAAATCTACCCAAAAATTTTTCAGCTACAAGATACCATAGTTTAATAATAGATAGAAAAACTTTATCTAAAGATTTAAAAATAACAGCAAGTACTTCTGACGGAATAATTATGGGTATAATGCACAAAAAGTACAAAATTCATGGAGTTCAATTTCATCCGGAAAGCATCAAAACAAAATATGGTTTAAAAATTTTAGAGAACTTTGTAAAAGAATAAATATGGAAAAATTTCTAGATAAATTAAGAAATAAAATAAATTTGAATTTTGATGAAAGTAAAGAAGCTTTTAAAATTTTAATGGATGGTAAAGCAAATGATCAACAAATTTTTGATTTTTTAACTTTGCTATCTGAAAAGGGAGAAGTTTCTGAAGAAATAGCTGGTGGCGTTTATGTGCTTAGAGATAAATCAAAAAGAGTAAAGGTTAAAGATTGTATAGATACTTGTGGTACTGGAGGAGATGGAAAAGATACTTTAAATATTTCAACAGCATCAGCTCTTTTATTAGCAAGTATGGATGTCAAAGTTGCAAAACATGGAAATAAAGCAGTTTCGTCAAAATGTGGCTCAGCCGATGTTCTTGAAGCATTAAATATAAATATAAATTTAGAGCCAAACCAAATTGAAGAACAAATCAAAAATAACAATTTTGGTTTTATGTTTGCTCCAAATTACCACTCAGCAATGAAATATGTTGGTCCAACAAGAAAAAAAATTGGGAAAAGAACAATTTTTAATATGATTGGTCCTTTGAGCAGCCCAGCTCTTGTTGAAAGACAAGTAATTGGTGTTTTTGATAATAAACTTCTAAAAATTTTTGCAAATGCACTAAAGAATCTAAATTTAAAATTTGCATGGATTGTGAATAGTGAAGATGGTCTGGATGAAATATCACCATATGCTAAAACCAATGTTGTCCAATTAAAAAATAATGAAATATCTGAATTAACTATTGACCCATATGAACTAAATGTTAATGCAGATAAATTTGAAAATTTAGTAGGAGATGACGCTAAATTTAACTCTGATAGAATTTTAAATATTTTTCGAGGAGAAGATAACGATTTTTCAAAAGCTGTATGTCTAAATGCAGCTGCAGGTTTAATGGTTTCTGAAAGATATAATGATTTTAAAATTGCGTACAATTACGCCAGAGCCTTCATTAAATCTGGATCTGTAATTAAATATATAAAAAATATAAAAAATGTCTGAGAATATTCTTCAAAAGATTATTGATCAAAAAAAAATTAAAATTGATAAATTAAAGAAAGAAATTGATATAAATACACTATTGAATACAATTCATGAAAAAAATAATTTCTTTGATTTCAAAAAAAAAATACAAAAAAATAATTTAGAAGATAAAATATCAGTGATTGCTGAAATTAAGAAAGCCAGTCCTTCTGCAGGTGTTTTAATAGACAACTATGACCCAGTAAAAATAGCCAACATATATAATTCTAAGAATGTTACATGCTTATCTGTATTAACCGAAGAAGACTTTTTTTTAGGAAATTTATCTCATATTTCAGAAATTAAAAAAAAATTTGAATTACCTATTCTTTGTAAAGATTTTTTTATTGATAAAATTCAAGTACCTTTGGCTAGAAGTTTTGGTGCTGATGCAATATTAATTATATTAGCAGGAATTTCGGAAAAAACTGCTGATGAAATTTATGAAGAGGCATTAAAACATAATATGAGTGTTATTGTTGAAGTTCATGCAATTGAGGAGGCAAAAAAGTCGTTAAAATATGAAGATGCTCTTATTGGAATAAATAATAGAAACTTAAAAACCCTTAAAACTGAAATAACTACAACTTATGATATATATAATGTTTTATCGAAACACCCTTCTCCTTTAATTTCTGAAAGTGGTTTAAAAACTAAAGAAGAATTGCTGGATATAAAAAATAATACTTCAATTAGCACTTTTTTAATCGGTGAATCACTTTTAAAAGATATAGAAAATAACAATATTTTCTCACTTTTATCTTAATTTTTATTAATTTTACTCACTTTTTAGGTATTGAATAATTTTAAGAACTTTTATAGAACATCAATGTACTTAATTTGTTCTATGTTAACTAAAAAACAAAAAAACTTGCTTTTATTCATCAACAAAAAGTTGAGATCTACAGGTGTATCCCCTTCTTATGAGGAAATGAAAGATTCATTAAGTTTGAAATCAAAATCTGGAATTCATAGGCTTATTAGTGCATTAGAAGAAAGAGGATTCATTAAAAGATTAGCCCACAAAGCAAGAGCATTAGAGGTGCTTAAACTTCCAGAAACTGCATCTGCAAACGATATTTTTAATAGTTTTTCTCCAAGCGTTATTAAAGGAGGATTAGATGATGAAAGTTTAAATAGTTCAGATGATACAGAAATACCAGTCCTTGGGAAAATTGCTGCAGGAACACCAGTTGAGGCTATACAGAATGAGGTTTCAAGAATTCCACTCCCAGCTAATATTGAAAAAGATGGAGAATTTTTTGGGTTAAAAGTTCAAGGTGATTCAATGATAGAAGCTGGAATTAATGATGGTGATACTGTTATTGTTAAAAAAGCAGATACAGCAGAAAACGGCAAAATCGTAGTTGCTTTGATCGATGATCATGAAGCAATGTTAAAAAGAATTAGAAGAAAAGGTAAAACTGTTGCATTAGAAAGTGCAAATAGGAACTACGAAACAAAAATTTTTGGTCCAGATAGAGTGAAAGTTCAAGGAATTCTTGTATCTTTATATAGAAACTTTCAATAAAATAGTCTAAATAAATTCAATGAAAAAAGTAGCAACTAGATTTGCTCCTTCTCCTACTGGTCCTCTTCATATAGGTGGGATAAGAACAGCACTTTTTAATTGGTTATATTCTAAAAATAAATCAGGTGAATTTTATTTAAGAATAGAAGACACTGATAAAGAAAGATCTAAAGATGAATACAAAAATCAAATAATTTCTTCTCTTAAATGGATGGGAATAGAACATGATGGTAAAGAGTATATTCAATCACAAAAAATTGATGAACATATTAAAATTGCTCAAATTTTATTAGAAAAAGGAAATGCCTATAAATGTTATTGTAGCTCAGAAGAAATAGAGGAACAAAAGAAAAGAGCTAAACAAAAAAAAATTCCTTACGTTTATAACAGAAAGTGGCGTGATATAGCTGATGAACAAGCACCAAAAGATATGAATCCAGTTATAAGATTTAAAAGTAAAATTGATGGATCTTCCATCTTAAAAGACCTAGTACAAGGAGATGTAGAAATAGAAAATAATACAATTGAGGATTTTATTATTTTAAGAAATGATGGAACGCCAACATATAATTTGTCTGCCTCTGTAGATGATCATAATATGAATATGACACACATAATTAGAGGAGATGATCATAAAATAAATACATTTAAACAAATTCAGATTTATGAAGCTTTGGGATGGGATATTCCATTTTTTGCTCATATACCTCTAATTCATACAATTAATGGAAAAAAACTCTCAAAAAGAGATAATGCCTCAACATTAGAAGATTACTCAAAAATTGGTATTTTGCCTGAAGCATTAAGAAATTACTTACTAAGATTAGGATGGTCTTATAAAGATAAGGAAATATTTAACTTAGATGAAAGCATAGAGCTTTTTAACCTAGAAGGCATAGGTAAATCACCATCAAAACTTGATATGAGTAGAATTCTATCAATGAACGAATATTACATAAAAAATATTGATGAAATTATCTTATATCAAAAATTAAAAGATTATTGTGAGACTTATAAGCACAAAATTAATAATTCAAAAGAAAATACAATAAAGAGTTCATTAGGTTTTTTAAAAAATAAAGCAAAAACTCTCGAAGATATATTTAATAATTCAAAATATATATTAAACGATAAAGTTATTTTTAATGAAGATGATAAAAAATTAATAAATGATGAAGCTAAAAAAATAGTCAATTTATTTAAGCAAAGTATTTTAGAACTAAAAACATTTGACAGAGAAAGTTTAGAACAAATTGTAAAAAATTTAATAAAGTCAAATAATACAAATTTTAAAGGTATTGGTCAGCCATTACGTATAATGTTAACTGGTTCTAAATTTGGACCAGGAATTTATGATATATTATTATCTTTAGGAAAAGATGAGGTAATAAAAAGGCTAAGAAATATAGGATAAGATAATTTTTGAAGCTTCCTCAGATGACGAGGTAGGAGAAGTTAAATTTTTAATTGTACTTTTTATTTCTTTTTTTTGTTTAGCAATTAAATTTGGTTTTTTTAAAAGATAATAAACACTTTTTAATATTTCTTCAGAGTTGCACTCTGATTGGATCAACTCGGGAATAATTTCTTTATTATTGATAATATTTATCATATTAACAAATTTTATATTTAATAGAAATTTTGCTAGATAGAAATTTATATAATTCATTTTATATATTATTATCGATGGAATGTTTAATTTACAAACCTCCAATGAAACTGTTCCTGATTTAACAACTGCAAAAATAGATTTTTTTAATACAGCATTTTTTATTTTATCATCATTTATAATCTCTAAATTTTGTATTTTTTCCTTTGTTATAAAATTTATTAATATCTCTTTATTTTTATTTGTTGCATGAAATATAAAGTTATATCTACTATCCTTCTCATTCATTTTTTTTACAAAATTTATTAAAATTGGTAAATGATGCTTTAACTCAGAGTCTCTACTACCTGGGAATATTGATATAATATTTTTTTTATCCAATAATCCATCAATTTTTATATTATCATCTTTATGTTTATCTAACAAAGGATGACCAACAAATGTGTTATTTAATTTTTCCTTATCAAAATAATTTTTTTCAAACTTAAAAAGTAACAATATGTGGTCTAAAAATTTTTTCATTTTTTTTACTCTACCTTCTCTCCATGCCCAAACTTTTGGAGCAATAAAATGAATTGTTTTAATTTTTGAATTTTTAGATTTTACTAATTTTGAAACCCTTAAAGTAAAATCTGGACTATCAATACTAAAAAGAATATCAGGATCAAATTTAAGTATTTCTTTTACTGTTTCATTTATTTTTCGTTTTATCTTTAAAAAATTCAAAATTACATCTGTAAAAGCAATATAGGTTATATCTTTTTGATCATAAATTGTCTTTATTCCAAGTTTTTCTAAGTATGTTCCTCCGACACTTAAATATTCTAAATCTGATCTTTTTTTTTTAATTTCAGAAATCACCTCTGAAGCCAGTTTATCACCCGATGGCTCACCTGTAAGAATAAATATTTTTTTCATAGTGCAACAAGAAAAATGTTTTTATTATTAGCGTATTTTATAGATTCTTCTTTATTTAATATTATATTTTGATTAGCTTTAACCACTATCCCTTTGATTCCAACCTTATTGCAATCTTTAAAAGTATCTATTCCTATTGTAGGCAGATCTACTCTTAAATCTTGTTTAGATTTAGGTAGTTTTATTAAAACACCTTTTTTCTTTTTAGATCTAGGGATAGACTTTATCATTCCTTTCGTACCATTTCTTTTTTCCAAAGAAATAACTTTTTTATCTCTTACGATTAAAGCTTGAGTATGATTGTAAGAATTAATTTTTTTTAGAACTTGAATGCCTTTTATAATTTCCTCTTTTTCATGACTTGATGGTGTTGTTTTCGTATAAATCCCTTTTTTTAATGTAATTTCTGGATTGAAAGTATTTAGTTTAATAACTTTTATATTATTTTCATCCAAAATTTTAATTAAAACTTTCAATATAGCTGCATCACCTAATTTTGCAGCTTTTACCACTCTTGGTATATAAAACATACCTTTAAAATCTAATTTTAATTTTGAAATTTTTGGTTTTATTATGTTGCCAGCAAAAATTACTTTTTTGCATTTTTTTGATTTAATAAGTTTTAAAATTTCACCAAATTTACCTATATTAATAAAAAAACTTTTTTTATTTTTTTTAAATTTATTATTTTTTGTTAGATCAATAATAAAATACTTAATATTTTTTTTTTCTAACTTTTTTAATATTTCAATCGGAAGATCGTTTTCACCTAAAAATAATCCTATCATTTTATATTTGTGGTAGAGAAATTGGTCTTTTTTTATCAGAATTTATAAAATCAAGTATTTTTTTTACAAATTGATTATCTTTTAGTTGAGGATCAAGGTTTTCTATATTTTTTCTAAAATTCACTGTTTTAAATATTATTTTATATGCCATTTGTATTTTTTTTATATTTTCATTTGAAACTTTTGCTCTTCTTAATCCAATAAGATTTAATCCTGTCAAACTATTTCTGTTGCCCATTGAAAGACCATACGGGATAACATCACTTAAAACACCGGTCATACCGCCTATCATTGCGGACTCGCCTATTCGTGAAAATTGATGAATTGCGCAGCTTCCACCAACTATTGCATTTTCTCCAATTTGTACATGACCACCTACCTGAACATTATTTGCTAGAACAATATTATCAGATATTATGCAATCATGAGCTACATGACAGTAAACCATGAATAAATTATTGTTTCCAATGCTTGTTTTTCTTCCACCTTGAGCTGTTCCTGGATTTATGTTTACGTATTCTCTAAATTTATTATTATCACCTATAATCAATGAATTATCCTCCCCTTTATATTTTAAGTCTTGAGGAGGAGTTCCTATAGATGCAAATGGATATATTTGATTATTATTTCCAATTTTCGTGTTCCCGACTACATTTACATGTGAATGTAGGATTGAATTTTCTCCAATTTCAACATCAGGACCAATAATTGAGTATGGACCTATTTCTACATTTTCTGAAATTTTTGCTTTCTTATCAACTATAGCTGTATTGTGGATCACAAATAATAAATAACAAATTTAAAAATAATTTCTTATCAACTATTACTACTAATTATTACTTTCTATCTACTATCGTTGCTGACCATTGAGCATCTGCCATTTTTTTTTCTCCAACAAAAGCAGTTCCTTTGTACTTCCAAACTCTGCCGTGTGATCTAATAGCCTCAATTTTAAGTTCTAATACACAGTCTGGTATTACAGGATTTCTAAATCTTGCTTTTTCAATTGTCATCAAAAAAACTAACTTATTTTCATAGGTAGCTTTATCTAAGCCATCTGCCGTTAAAGCTGCAGCAGCTTGTCCGAAAGCTTCGACAATAAGCACTCCTGGCATTACTGGTTCACCAGGAAAGTGTCCATTTACGAAAAAGCTATCTTTTTTTACATTTACTATAGCTGTTGCAGAAAAAAGTTTTTTAATATCTTTCAACTCATCTATAAGAAGCATAGGTTCTCTGTGAGGTAAAAGCTCTTTTATTTGGTTTTTATTTAAATTAGTCATTAAGTTTATTTTCTTTAATAAAATTTCTAATATTTTTTGCAGGATATCCCATCACTTTAGAATTTGAAGGAATATTTCTTATTACTCCACTACCTCCACCAATTTGAACATTATCACCGATGTTTAAATGTCCAGAAATTCCAGCTTGACCTCCTATCATAACTCTATTTCCAATCGAAGAACTTCCGGCAAAACCAACCTGACCTGTAATAATACAATTTTTTCCAATTTTAACATTATGAGCAATGTGAACTTGATTATCTAAAAAAGTTCCATTACCAATTATTGTATTAGATATAGAGCCTCTATCAATAGTATTGTTGCACCCTATTTCTACATTATCTCCAATAATAACAGCTCCAATGTGTGGATAGGAAATATTTTTTATTTTTCCTGGGAAAAAACCAAATCCTTTTTTTCCAACAATTGCACCATCAAGAATATTTGTATTATTTCCAATAACACAATTTTTTAATATTACATTGCAACCTATATTACAATTATCTCCAATAATAACATTCCGTTCTATAATAGAATTATGGCCAACAGAGCAATTTTTTCCAATTTTAACGTTTTTACCTGCAAGTACATTTTTTCCAACTTTGAAATTTATAAATTTATTTTTTTTTATTAGTTTTACCTCGCTATCAAAGTTTTCATTTAAAGCTGTAGGATAAAATAACGAAGTAACAGCTGAAATAGATAATAATACATTTGATACTTCAATTATTTTAATGTTTTTTGGAATTAGGTTCTTAAACTTTTTGTTAGATATTATAATTTTTGACTTTGTTTTTTTTATAGAATCAACATATTTAGCTGAATGTAAAAAAGAAATATCATTTTTTTCTGCTGTATCTAATTCTTTAATGTCGTTAACTTTATAATTTATTTTTTGTTTTTTTTGTTTTAATAAAACTAAAATATCATTTATTTTTATATTGTTTTTTTTTTTAAAAAAAATATTTTTCATTTAAAATTTCAATTTTTTTACTTTTTCGTTCAATAAATTAATTATTTGATTTGTAATATCTAGGTTTTTTTTTCCAACTATAATATTTTTTTTAGGTATTACTAAAGAAATAGAATTATTTTCAACATAATTAGTTATTATTGGATTTAATAGCTTAAATATTTCTTTGGTATTATCAATTTTAATTTTATTTAACTCTTCATCTGATTTTCTTTTATCTGATCTAAATTTTTTAATTTCTTTAGTTAAAATTGATAATTTTTTTTCAAATTCATTTTTATCAAGTATGTTTTGTTTTGCTAATAGAGATTTTTCTTTTTTTATTAGTTCAGTTTCAATTTCTTTATACTTCAACAATTGAGAATTTTTAATTTTTTTAAGATGATCGTTAACAGATTTGCCTACCTCAGATTTGTTTAAGATATAATTTAAATCTATATATGCTATATCAGCAAAGGAAATATTTGATACAAAATTAAATAACAAAAAAAAAATTATAATTTTTTTCATTTTAAAACGATGTTCCAATTCTAAATCTAAAAGACTCTGTTTTATCAGAGGGTTCGCTAGCTAATGGAATAGCATAAGAAAAAGACAAAGGGCCTACAACTGTGTACCAATTAACTGAAATACCTGTTGATGATCTTATATCACTTGATTCTAAAGAACTATCATAGTCGACTTCTCTCAATGATGCAGCGTCTAAAAATAAACTAAGGTCAATATTTTCATAACCACTGAATACATTAGGAAGTGTAGTATCAAGATTTACAGCTGTACCAAAATTACCACCTACATATTCTGTCCCATCTTTTGGTCCAAATTTACCAGCCTCAAATCCTCTTAATTTGCTACTTGGTATGTATACTCTTTTAGAAACTCTAACATCATCATCTATTGAATTAATTGCTTTGAAGAATAATTTTCCTGATAATATTAGATTATCAGAAAGTGAATGATATTTAGATAGATTTAGTGTATTTCCAATTGATAAATCATCAGAGTAAATTGGTAGTACCTGCTTAAAACTAACTCTGTAACCATCTGTTGGTTGAAAATTTTGATCCAGTTTATTTAAAGATAAATTATATGTGAATAAATTTTCCAAATAATCTCCTTCTTGTTTTTTTTTATATGCAGATGCATCAGAAGATGTTTCAAGTTTTTCATAATAAGCAGATACATCAAAGTTTACAAAGAAATCTGAATATTGTTCAAATCCCGTTCCAATACCAAAACCAGTTCTAGATGTTTTAAAACCACCAGTGCTTAAAAAGTCAGAGCTAGTGCTTTCTATAGTAGTATTAAGAGATCTATCTGTATTTCTAAAATTTGGATTTAGGATAGACAATTTACCTTTTAACTGATCTTCAGATACTGAAATATTTGTCGACAATTTTATACCTTTTCCTAGATAATTTTTTTCTTGTATACCTGCACTAATTGATGAGCCAGAGGTTCCAGTTCCTGCTCCAGCAAAAATTTCTCCTGTTGGTGTCTCTTGAACTTTGATATCTATAATTTTTTTTTGATTATCACTATCAGAGGTTTTTACAGATGATTTTACAGATTTAAATATTCCTCTAGACTTTATATTGTTAATTGATTTTTCAAATAAAACTTCATTAAATGCATCGCCTTCATCAATAATTAAAGAATTTCTAATAACTTTTTCTTCTGTAACAAAATTTCCAAATATATTAATTCGTTCTACATAAAATTTTTCTAAATCTTGAAATTTAAGATTTATGTCTATTTTATCTTTTTCTTTTATTACTAAATCAAATTTTGTATTTAAAAATAAATATTCTTTTTGAAGAACAATTTTATCTATTTCTTCTACAATTTTATCAAGTTTTTTTGGGGAATATTTTTTTCCTTTAAGTTTTTTAGTTTTATTAATAATATTTTCAAAGTTATCTTTGTCAAAATCTGTATTGAGTTCTAAATTTATGTCATTAAAAAAATACTTATTTCCAGCATCAATATTAAATATTAATTCAAAAAATTCATTATCGATATTTTTTGCATATGATGATTTAATGTTTACATTAAAATAACCTTTATTTTGATAATATTTTTTTAATAATTCTTCATCATTTAAGATTTTTCTTTCATTTAAATATTTGTTTGATGTAATAAATTTCCAGAAGCTTCCTTCTTCAGATTTTATTATGTTTCTAAGTTTGGAATCTTTAAAAATCTTATTTCCTTGAAATTTTATTTTTTTTATTACAGCTCTTTTTCCTAAATCAAAACTGTAAATTATATCAACAGAATTATTACTATTATCTAAAACTATTGTTTCAATTTTTGCAAAATAAAAACCAGTTGATCTAACTACATTTAAAAGAAGGTTTTTTTGATCTTTAATCTGATCATTTAAGAACGGATATTTTTCACTTTTTTTTGTTAGATCATATAAATTTTTTTCAATTTCTTTATTTTTAATACCTTCAATTTTAATTGATTGTATAATAGGGTTCTCTTCAACTTTTATTTCTAATGTTTTATTTTTAATCTCTATTTTTACATCTTTAAAATAATTTGTTTCATAAAGCTTTTTAATTGAAATATTTAAATCTTCTTTGCTTAAATCTACATTTGTAGCTAGATCAGAAAACATGATTACTGTTTCTATTGATAATCTTTGATTTCCAGAAATTTTTATATCATTAAAAATCTCAGCCTTAGCTACGCTTGTTAAAACTAAAAGATATAGCATTATTAATAAGTTTAAATTTCTAAAATTTCTAACTTGTTTTTTCATTAATTTTTAAA
>CETH01055219.1_pt1 | contig 18020 bp, 20 predicted proteins | sample 361461 | NCBI WGS metagenome assembly CETH01 (sample SAMEA2622695, study PRJEB7988) | marine metagenome | isolation source: saline water (ENVO:00002010), including
AATTTCTTGAGTCCTAAACTCAATAAACGAAAAGATGAATGGGGTGGTTCCCTTGAAAACCGGGCACGTTTAGCTCGGACAATAGCCAAAAGAGTTAAGGAAGCCATCCAAGAAAATGTTGCGCTAATTGCGAAGCTCAACTTAGATGATGGGGTAAAGACTGGTTTCCATGTAGAAGAATGCGTTGAAGTCGCAAAAATGCTCGAGAGCGATGGGGCGCTTGACGCTATTGAACTAACTGGCGGCAGTTCGTTCGAGAATCCGATGTATTTTTTTCGAGGAGATGTTCCTGTACATGAGATGGCAGAGATCTTTCCGAGTCGCATTATGAAAACCGGTTTCAAGTTAACTGCGAAGAAGTTTATGCCGTATTACCCGTTCGAGGAAGCGTACTTTCTTGAACAGGCAAGACTTGTTCGAGAAGCTGTGGATATGCCGTTGATTCTCCTCGGTGGAATTAACAATCTGTCTACTGTGCAACTAGCTCTTGATGAGGGGTTTGATTTCGTTGCAATCGGTAGGGCCTTATTACGAGAACCTAACCTCGTGAAGCGTTGGGAAGAAGGTAATGATTCAGATGGATCATGTATTCATTGCAATAAGTGCATGCCTAGTATTTATCAGGGCACGCATTGTTGGATTGTGCCTGAAGATAACCGGCCGGGTCATGATAAGTGGCCTAGACAAGCTCAGAAAGTAGGTCTCAGTGATTGACGTTGAAGATGTAGGAAGAGTCCGACTATTACGTTTGAATAGGCCGGAAGCGAAAAATGCTTTCAACGAAGCGCAATATGACAGTCTTACCGAATTGCTGATTGAGGCAGAAAATAATTCAACTGTTGCCGTGGTAGTTATTACTGGTCATGGAGATAGTTTCTCTTCTGGAACTGATGTTGTTGAGTTGGGGCAACGAATGGCTGATCCAGCGTTCACCCCAGGTAAGCATGGCTTCCCTGGCTTGGCAGACATGTTGGTAGATTTTTCAAAGCCATTATTATGTGCAGTCAATGGAATTGGTTTAGGGATTGGGGTAACAATTCTTGGATTATCTGACATCGTTTTTATGTCTCACAGCGCTCGAGTGAAATGTCCGTTCACGGACTTAGCGTTAGCGCCGGAAGCTGCTAGTAGTTTCACTTTTCCTGCGATCATGGGAAGGCAGAATGCCGCTTGGACTCTATTAAGTTCTGAATGGCTTTCGGCGGAAGAATGTTTTTCAATGGGACTAGCTTTTAAACTTTGTAACGATGAGGAATTGATAGATGTCACAATGGAACATGCTCAAGTGCTAGCAGCAAAGCCCATCAGTTCTCTCGTAGCGTCAAAAAAGCTCATTATGGATCCAATTCGTGAACGTATTCACGCAGCACGAAAACGAGAAGATAGTGCATTCGCCGAACTATTGGGAAAGCCAGCGAATCTTGAAGCATTGCAGGCTTTCGCTGAGAAACGAGACCCGGATTTCAATAGTCTTGGTGAATAAAGCTCAGCAATCAGAGTTTATAGCGCATCTAAAAATCAAAGAGTTCCCAGTTATTTTGTAGCTGACATCTGAATACGGCACCCAGACAGGTTGACCTTGTTCTACGTGAATGCTGTTCCCTGATTTGTTTGTGATATTGAAGTTATTTTGCGTTGATATCAAAATTTCCGGACCAAGCACAGTGGTCTCGAACTCTTCGTTTAGATCAAGGCGGGTCAACATGAATGGTGCCGGTGATTTATATGTGTGAAGAGATTCTGCTGGTTTTTGTATCTGAGGTCGCTCGGAAGTAAAAGAAGCAATGGATAAGAATTCTTTGGCGTTTACGTGTTTAGGAGTGAGTCCGCATCGTATGACATTGTCGCTATTGGATGTTATTTCAATAACATTGCCGCGAAGGTAGGCATGCGTAACTCCTGGAGACACATATAAGAAATCTCCGGGTTTGAGAGTTACGAAGTTCATAAAAAGAAATAAGAGCAGACCTGGATCACCTGGATACATTTCAGTGAGGTTAGCGAAAGAGGTCAGCTCTTTTTCGTTCATGACAGTTTCACTCAGATCTGAGGAAAGAACAGTAGCGGTAATTGATAGGACCTTATCTGAATCCATTGAGAGTATATTCTCAATAACTTCTTTAAAGTCTTCACTCAGTGTTTCTTGTGGGAGGCTTTTCTTTAACCAAGAGAGTTCTGAGTGTCCTGCCGCGTTAATGATTGAGTGAATTTCGTTTACTTCTCTGAAACCGAATTTAAGATCTGTTTCTGTTAGTGCACACACGACTTCTTCTTTTCCTCTAGGAGAAGAATACGATTGTGCCGCAGTAAGGCTGGACAGCGTGGATGTAAAACCCTCCTCAGCCTGTTGTGCGTTCGGATGAACTTGAATAGATAGGGGTTCACGGATTGCGAGAATTTTCATGATGAAAGGTAATTCATTTTGAAAATCACTGGCTTGGGGTCCTAACGTATTTTGTGGGTCTGTTGAGATGGTGTCATCAAGTCCACGATTGCTTTCTACTGTTCTGCTTGGTGATGTTGGGTGGGCCCCCATCCAGAGTTCTGCCTCAGGTTGATCTCCTTTTGGTCGTCCTTGGAGTTCAGGGATGAATGAGTAGTCACCCCAGTGGTAATGCTGAATGTTTGGGCAAAGCAAATCCATGATTTTTACTTACTCTCTTGTCGGTATTGTCTAAGGACCGAGACGAGTTCGTCAAGGGATTGAACGATGGTATCTAATGAGCGTGAAATCATCAGATTGACGACTTCTTCTCCCTCAAAGCGTTTTCGCCAGTCGGTGAAGATCCCTATGGCAGGTTTTTGTAGTGCTGCTGCGTATCCGAGTTCCCATGCGGTTCCATCATCGGTGGTGATTCCGTTGAGGTTTGCGACAACCAGGTCTGATGTGCGGATTGCGTCACGATTGTTTTCAAAAATTGTTTGCACAGTTTCGGGAGTCTTTTCGGGGTTGTCGCGATGCGGTAGAAACGTGTTGAATCCTATTTCTGTGATTGTTTGTTCAATTTGTTCAATCCACCAGCGTTCCCCTTCATCAAAAAGGGGTCCGGCGACATAAACGGTTTTCGGATCCATACCTTTTATTATCTCGTGCATTCACATCTTTCCGGTTTTTATTGAGAAATGAATTGATTTACTCATGGCGTGTTGGATAAGTAATGATTTGTAGGATGCATCTATGGACAAAAGCGGCCACTTGGTATTCTGTGCGTTTCTTAGCGATAATTTTCCTTTAGTAGACGATCACCCAGATGTGGCTGGTTTGCTCAGAGATCCTTATATTCTTGAAAACTTAGGGGCTGCTATGGCAAGGCCTTTTCACGATGAGGGAATTACGAAAGTCATTGCTCCAGAAGCAAGGGGACCCGTGCTGGGAGCTCTTGTAGCAACATATTTGAAAGCAGGGTTAGTGCTTGTCCGTAAAGAGGGAAGAAATCATCCCGGTGCTGACAAAACTATTACATCTGAACATACGTGGACTGGTGAAAGGATAAGTTTTCTTACTCGATCATTTGATCTAGATGAGAGTGACCGAATTTTAGTTGTGGATGATTGGGCCACAACTGGAAATACGATTCGTGTAGCGAAGAAATTTATTGATGAGAACGGAGCAACCTATATTGGTTCGTCAGTCATAGTGAGTAAGTCAGATACTGAAATACTTGAAGCGTTGAATATTGCGTGGTTGGTCAATTTTGACGATCTTGTTTAGCTGAAGTTGTTTCCTCGTGTAAGCGATGTTTTTTGAGAGTAGTTGTATGTTGCTACACCTATGAGATGTTTCAACGACGCTTTGCCAAACTCTTTACTATCGGTTCCAGTAGGGCTGGATAACTCTACAAGATTATTTTCATCGATTTCTTTCACGTACTTGATAAGAATCGTTTTTTTGTGTGGGTGTCTGATCGCCACGATATCGTCTCTGTGACATTGGGTTGCGGGGCGAATAAAGACGATGTCTTTGGGTTCGAGTACGGGCGCCATGCTTGTTCCAGCGACTCGGAACAATTTACGTTTTCGTGACGCTAAAGCTATAAGTTCTTTGAGAACCGTTGGGATCAACTTGCTTCGTAGTACGTGACTTCTCTGCTTTTGCTTTCCCAGAACATGTTATGGATTTTCTCGCATGCAGCCATTAGTTCATCAGCTGCTTCTACGGAGACATGTTGCTTTGTTTCTGAACATGCTTTCGCTGCGTTCCAGAAAACTTCATGAAGATCAGGGTATGCCTCAAGATGTACTGGTTTGAAGTAGTCAGTCCAGAGAACAAGTAGTTCGTGTTTAGCGAGTTCGGCTTGTTCTTCTTTAATAGCGACAAATCTACCCACGGTGTTGAGGTATGAAGCTACGGCTTGGGTGTCACCTGGCTCTGGTGGGGTTAGGTCAAGTATTTTTTTGGTCATTGACCGTACAGCTTCAGCTGCGATTCGTGCTGATGCTGGGTCGTATACTCCGCACGGTCCGTCGCAGTGAGCTTCAGCTACGGGCAGTTCGTTGAGTCCGAATAGTTTTGAAAGGGTGTTTTCTTCCATGTGAAGATATCTCCTGATGTTTGGTGTTGTCCTCAATGTATCAATAGCAGGGAGTGGAGTCCAACAAATGTGACCGGTTCAATTTAATTTTTCTACGAAATTATGATTTGACACTTGAGTTGTGTCTTGGGAGGTTCTTCTAATGAGTTTCGCGCTGTTGTTCTCAGCTTTTGGGTATGGGCTACGCCATGGTTTTGATTGGGATCATATTGCGGCACTGACGGATATTTCCTCTGTGGAGAAAAGCAAAAAGCGTGCGTTTCTTCTATCAAGTTTCTACGCTTTGGGCCATGCTGCGGTTGTGATGGTTTTAGGGGTGGCGATCATTCTTGCTGATTTCACTGTGCCTGAGAGTGTGGATACGACGCTAATGTATTTTATTGGATTCTCACTTATAGCTCTTGGAGTTTGGGTTCTTACGGGTATTTTCTTCCAAAGAGATAATTTCAGGTTGAAGAGTAGGTGGATGTTGATCCGTGATGGTTTGTACAAGGGTGTAAAGAAGATCCAGCGAACTTCAAGGGGGCGCAGTATCAGCGTTGAGCATTCACATGGGCATCAGCACGAAAATGATATTGAATTGCATGAACACTCCCATGAATCTCGGTCGGATGATTCAGAGCATCGTCATGTGCACAAGCATGAGCTTCTCCTTGATCAGGAATCTCTGAGTAGTCCTACAGCGATTGGTGTTGGTGTGTTGCATGGTATTGGGGTTGAGACCCCTACCCAGATCGCTATTTTTGTTGCGACAACGCAGGCAACAGGGAAAGCAGGAGGTTTGCTCATTCTTTTATTTTGGGTGGTTGGTCTTATTCTTGCGAACTCAGCGATAGCCCTGTTGTCTATCGGTGCGAATGATTGGCTTCGGACACATACAGTGTTTTATCGTGTCTTGGCAGCAATCATCGGCATTGTCAGCATAGTCGTGGGGATTCTTGTCCTCATCGAAAAAGACGGGATATTACCCTCCTTCTAAGCGCTCAGTTACTTGTTCCCGTGTTGGTAGTGAACTTTGTGCCCCAGCAACAAGTGTCGTTGCCGCACCTACTCGCACAGCTTCTTCAACCGAGGCTATGAGGTCTTTACCTTCTGAAAGCCCGCCTGCAAGCGCTGCACAGAATGCGTCACCAGCACCTGTGGTGTCAACTGGTGTAACAACGGGGGCTGGGACATGCATAACATCATTGTTGGCAATGACAACTGCCCCATCAGCTCCAAGTGTTACAACTACGGAGGCGCATGGAAGCGTTTGAGCTGCTGATATTGCCTTGTCCACTGAATCTATTGGACCTGTTGCAGCTAAAAGTGACAATTCAGTTTGATTTGGGACGAGCACATCAACAATGTCGAGGAGCTCAAGTGGAACTATTTCCTCTGGGGCAGGAGCGGGGTTCCACACAAAGGTTCCTGATGCGCTTCTACCAGTTGCTACAACTGTCTCTATCGGTATCTCAGATTGTGTGAGAACGACGGTTGCAGTGTCAAGAAATGGAATGTTCTCTAAATCTTCAGGTGTGAGTCGCGCGTTAGCTCCTGGGCTGACGACGATGGAATTATCGCCATCTGCTTGAACCGCAATCATGGCTATTCCTGAAGGCACGTCTTCTGTCTCAAACAAAAATGAAGTATCGACATTATCTTCTCGTAAGCACTGTTTCAGGAATTTTCCGTTGTCGTCACCTCCAATGCGTCCAATAAACGCTGCCGAATACCCTAAGCGTGATGTTGCTACTGCTTGGTTAGCGCCTTTCCCACCAGGAATCTGTGCGAGGTCTCCACCCAAGACTGTTTGCCCTACCAGAGGAATGGCGTCAACATTGACTACAAGATCAAGATTGCATGATCCAACTACTGCAACATCTATAGACATGGTCAGATTCTGCCACATGTGCTGTCAGTAGACCAATAGCGTTCCCGCATCATCCGTACACTCCAAGTAGCTTGCCCGTTAACCCTATTGCAGCAACAATCATGAAAATTCGTATTACCCGCTCCCCACCTTTCACGGCTATACGGGCTCCTACCCAACCACCAAGCGAGAGTCCAATCGTAAGAATGATCGCCGGCCACCACCTCACCTTTCCCTGAATAATAAACACAGGCAAAGCGGACACTGTCACAGCGAGCGTGACGAGAACCTTCACAATATTTGCTTTCATAAGGGGTAAACCTGATCTAGTCAGGAATGCAAGCAGGACAAGTCCCACTCCCATTTGAATCGCACCAGCATATATTCCGATGAAAAGAAAGACGATGAAGATAACAGTTTTTGAGTACTGGCTAGTTGGTTCAGCCGTTTTGGGTTCACGTAGTGAAAGGAAAATAATTGGGAGCATCAAAATACCGAAAATTGTTTCAAAGGCGCGATCAGTTATCTGACTTATCGCTATAGAGCCGATTAAGGACCCAATAACGACTGGAAAGAGGAAAGGAATCGCTTCTTTATACGCAGTCACTCCTTGACGATGAAAAGACAGAATAGTCGTACCGTTTGAGACAAAGATTCCTAAACGGTTAGATCCATTGGCAAAATTTCCAGGTACACCAGCGAGAACCAGTAATGGCACGGTTAGAGATGAGCCGCCGCCGGCCATTGCATTGACTATTCCTGCAGCCCAGCCACCGCAAAAGAGCAATATTGCTTCCCACCAAACCATACATCTACCGTACCGTAGACATAGCTGTGATAGTTTCTAGGCTCTATTTCCTCTTATAAGGTCAGTTGTGCCATCCCATTCATCAGCTGCTCTTTTCCACCCAGCAAAGACATCTCTGATACCCGGATTGTCACCATGGAGTTCGAGGAAACATCCGATTGCTTCGCGTGTGTCAACGTAGATGACGTTTGCGACTGACCAGAGTGATGAAGCAACTGGGAAGCCTGCGGCCTCATATTTTTCGCCTTCTTTTTCGATGTCGTCGTCGGGGACGAGCATGCCGATGTGGTGGAAGCCTTCTTCGCCTGCTTGGAACATGTCTCTGTAGATTGATGGGCCTTCATCGTTTTGTTGAATGAACTGAACGTGGGTGTCGCCGTGATAGCCGAATCCGTAATCTAAGGGCACTGTCATTTCTTCACCTCGGTATAGATGGCGGTCACCCCAGTGTCCTTTTGTTACGAAGAATGGCCCTGCTCCTGTGACTCTGTTCCATTTTTTGCACGCTTCTTCGATGTCGTTAACAAACCATGCATGTTGCACGATTGGGTATCTGATTAGTGGTTCCATGCTTCCTCCTTTGTGTATGTTGGCATCAGGTTAGATGATCTTCCAAAAGGGATATGAAGTTTCTTTGTGCATGCGCCTATTGTGTAGGTATGACACATTCAACGTCACAATTCTTTAATGAGGTTTTGGGTGAGCGCGCCGGTGTGAAAAAAGAATTAGCAAATATTCATGACCTTGCATGGGATGTAGTTGGTAAAGAATTGTTGAGTCTGTGTAAGTTACGTGTTGCAATGATTTTAGGATGTGATGAAGAAGTAGCGTCTGCGAAACAATACCTTGATCCCAGCAAAGCTGACGCGATTACGCAATGGTCTTCATCAAAAATCTTTACAGATGTGGAAAAATCTTGTTTACGATTTTCTGAGGAGTTCATTATTGATGTTTCTTCTATCCCTGATGAGTCTGCTAGTGCTGTCAGCGAGCATCTTGGTGAGGAGGGGTTTGTGACATTTGTGAATGCGTTATTGGTCGTGGAGCAACGTATCCGGTTATTGCTTGTCTGGAGAAAGCTCATTGGAAGCACTGGTATATGATGCGAACGCAACGAGTTGAATCCTCATCTTTTAATGCTTTGTTTCGTGAAGCGCTGTCGCGATGGCAAGAGGAAGTAGTCCAGTTGGATTTGGTTGATCCAGTTACGACTGAGATGGTTCGTTTGCGTTGCGCTGAGCACCACGATTGCCATACGTGACGTTCTCTGCGTCTAGCAGTTGCTAGAGAACATGGTTTAGATGAGGAAACTGCCCAAAAAGCGTTACATAACGGGAACGGTATGGACCCCCACCACGAGGTAGCTGTAGCCTTTGCTACTCAATTAATGACACAGCCAAACGCAATCACAGAAGAATTACTAGTGGAACTGCGGTCGTTCTTCAGTGACGATCAGTTGATTGAGTTGACGTTAGATGTGATGAAGTGGAATTATCAGAAAGTTTCTGTTGCGTTGGGAACTGATCGCGAAATACGTGAAGGCGAATTAAGCGAACTCCATTTTGATGAAAATGGAAAATGGTCGTTTAACTAAAACACTCGCCACTCCTCAGGTTTGCGCCCAAGTTGAATAAGTCGCTCAGTGACTTGAAGTGGTGGTTCAGGAGATTTACCTGCTAGGACTTCCTGCAGATGTTCTCCGTCTTCAGCCCATACGTGACAGGTATTGATATTTCCAGCGAGCATCTTTTCACGATTTTTATCCACTGCCCCAGGTGCGACACCGTCATCTCGTCTTTTGCGCACAGCCATGGACCAAGTTGCCTGCACCACGACAGGAGCCATTGCTTGTAGTAATGCTGTTATATGTGTGCATCCCCTCGGTCCGCCAAATAGTTCACGTACTTTGTGGGTGAAGCCTCTTGCAATACTTAACCCAACCAAATTGCTGTAATGATCAAGGATACGTGGACATGACGTATGCGGATGTGTTTCAAATCCAGCCTGTACAGACGTGATTTCAAGTTCGGGCACTTTTACTCTCATTTCGATCTGCATTTGGTGTATTTCGAGTTCCTCTGGGTCATCAAGAACATAGAGTCCTGGCGGTTTGGTATCCGATATCGCTCCTCGCACCAGCATTTCTGATTCATTCAATCTGTAGACACGAGTTTCATACCGACGGGTATGAATAATATCTAAATCGCCGTCTGGTGGGAGTAATGAAGGGGCTGTGCTGTGATTTGTCATGGTTTCAGTATGTCTGTCATTGCTGTGTTCGCAACGCATTTCGTGAATTGATGTGCAACTTGATAGTTTCTGAGACAACATAAAGTCATGGTGACTGATTTATTTCATTTGCGAAACCATGTTGCTGTGGTTACAGGAGCGAGCAGAGGTATTGGTAAAGGTATCGCTATTGGTTTCGCCCAAGCAGGAGCGAAAGTTGTGATTGGGTCTCGCAGTGAGGAGGACCTTGCATTAGTCGTTGATGAAATCGAGACCTTAGGTGGTGAGGTGGTGTATGTAGCGGGAAGCCTTTCAGAACGAAAAGGTATGCAGCGACTAGTCGATGCTGCTGTGCGCGAATTTGGTGGGATATCAACCGTTGTGAATAATGTTGGCGGGTCTATGCCTTCAGCTTTCATGGATACGACTGAGCGTGCGTTTAGTGATGCGTTGGAGTGGAATGTGAAAACTGCGTTTGATTTGATCCAGATCAGTGCCCCTCTTTTAGCTGAATCTTCCAACGGTAGCGTCATTAATATTGCATCGGCTGCTGGCCGGTTTCCAAGTAGAGGGTTTGCTGCGTATGGAACTGCGAAAGCTGCGATGATTCAACTAACGATTCATGCGTCACTTGATCTTGCACCACGCATTCGCGTTAATGCGATAGCACCTGGTGCAATAAAGACATCGGCTCTTGACATTGTGCTTACGAATGATGAGATTCATGATGCAATGATTTCGGGGACACCGATGCGTCGGTTAGGGGAGGTCGCTGACATTACAGCGGCTGCAATATATTTGGCTTCGCCTGCTGCATCCTATGTAACCGGTCAAGTTCTTGGCGTTGATGGGGGAATACGATCATCGAACTTTGATATGGGAATCCCTGATATTTAGATGTTAATCATTACAGAGCGCCCTAGAGTAACCGCTCGGGCAGGGTCAATTACTTGTGGTCCATCTCGACGAACTGACAGATGAACAGTCTGATCTTTTCGAACACGCAATTTACGTTCACCATCAAAAGCCAGTAAAACCTCTCCTTGCACTGCAATTGATTCACCAAAGGGAAGCGTTGAAGTTTCATGTATGCCAATACTGTCGTAATGCCCAGGAGCCGTCGGTGCCTTGATAATCATTTCTTCTATTCCACTTCCAATAGGAGCGAACCTAACCAATAAGGAATGATCATCTGCTCCTGTAACTGGATGGAGTAGTCCCCCAACAGACGAAAACCCTATAGCAATCGGGTCAGCTTGAGTGAGTATTGCGAGAACCATTGTTTGAGGATCAAAAAGCTCCAATGACCCAACATAAGGATCATCAACAGCAACAGCATCAATCAGGGCAAGATCAATATCTCCTTCATGGTCTTCTACATGAATCAATTTTGATTGATCGGATACGTCTTCAAGAGCCACAGCTCCTGTTGATACAAGTCCCAGCGCTGTGCCAGCCACGGTTGGTTCAATGAAGACAGGAAATGCATTATTTGTTCCAGTTGAAATAGGTATAACAGGTATGTCCATCCACCCTTTCGTGACGGCACGGTTCGTTCCATCACCACCTAATACAGCTACACACGGAACTCCTTTATCATTCATCAGTCTGGCTGCTATCGTCGAGTCCTCTTCTGTAAAGGTCATTGAATCATTGACATACACAATATTTATATCTCGGATCGTTTCAGTTGCCCGACGAACAATTTGCATGGGTTCATAATTTGCATGGAATGTACGCACTCCCGCAGCTAAAGACCCAAGGACAATTCTTCGAACAATACTCACCTTGTCCTCCAAAGTAGAACGAGCAGCCGCCGCTACAGCTCTTCGAACATCCCCACCAGATCTGGGATTCACAATAAGACCTACAGTATTATCCACCTCGTTGAATTTAGAGCAAATACATAAAAGAGGGAATTAATAGTGTGCCATTTTCCACTACCACTCCACGACAACATGAGCTAGAATATAGGTATGCCTTATCAAACTACTGATTACCACCCAGCCTTCGAAGAATATTGCGAGACAATATATGAACTGCAGGAAGACGGAGTTGATGTGATCCAAGCAAGAATCGTCGAGCGATTACAGGTATCGCGACCTGCTGTTTCTGAAATGGTAAGAAAAATGAGTGATGCTGGACTAATCAAAATTAACAGTAATTCTATTTCTCTTACTGCTAAAGGGGAAAGGTTAGCTAATCAGGTTGTACGGCGCCATCGATTAGCTGAGCGTTTTCTGACTGATGTCCTTGGGCTCAGCTGGGCTGAAGCTCATCACGAAGCCGGTAAATGGGAACACGTGGTATCTCCGAGAGTTGAGGCCGCTTTTTTAAAGTTGCTTGAGGATCCAACAACATGTCCCCATGGCAATCCAATACCTGGATCTGATTACCAAACTCCCGAAGGCACATCTGCTCTTGCTGAGATAACTGTCGGGAACGAATTCATTATTGAGCGAATACCTGAGGAGTTGGAGTTTCAACCGGGTCTTCTTGAATTTCTGGAGGAATCAAACCTCATTCCTGGCGAAAACGGTACCGTTACTGCTGTTTCCCCTGACGGGACAACTACGGTTGACGTGAAAGGAAGACAAGTAGGTGTAGGTGCGTTTGCTTCTCAACGTATTCTTGTCTGTACTCCCTAATCGCAAGCAAGTTTTCTTTATGAGTTTTGTGTGCGTCGCCTGTCAGTTTGATGGTTAGGTGCACCGCACGCGTTTCCAGATTCTAATGAACTAGAAATCTCATTGATCAGACAGGCACTATAGCCAATTAGAGTTAACTCGTTCAATGTGCCATCGGAAACGTTTTCTTCTACGGATATTTGAACCGTAGTTACTCCTAAGAGTGAGTCAGGAGTAATTGTTGCATCTACCGGAATAGAACAGATGCCATCGATGTCAGCATGGTCTAGTGATTCATACACAACTTCCGGTCGCAAGGTAGTGCTGAACCATCTTGACATTCCCCTGCTCTGCAGACTCCTGTAAATTCCTACGCCAAGGTCGCTAGCAGCTCCATGAATTTCAAATTCCTTTATCCACTTAGTGAAGTCAGGCCTACTTGGGCATGCACTCGAAGCAATCAGTTTTCGCATTTCACATATCGTAAAATCAGCGCTTGGATGATTTCCTACAAGATAATCAACATCGTCGTGACTGCGAAGAATAAGTTCTGCGCCTGGGATTAAGTGTGCCAGCGCTGTTGATAGACGAAGCTGTTCGAATTTGTCCCCCATGGAAATCCTCACCTTAAAGATAGAAACTGTGCGGCCGCACAGCCAGCCGCACAGTTTCTAGATCTTTTTTTGCTTTTGTTATATGTAGATGTGGACGCAGGTCTCCATCTGGGGAAGTTGTTAAGCGATGTTTACCGTAATCCACATCTTCATATTAGGTATACCTAACACTTTTTGCAAGTCGTACCTGCTATATTTTTAAAAATTAATCTTCAACAATATTTTGCTTAAAGCGCTCAACTGAATCTTTCCAACGACCGAAATTCAAATCCGTTTCTGCACCAATAGATTCTGCTAAGTCCCATCCCATACCAAGTGTGTGGTGAAGATTATCCGGCACAAGAAATCCTTGTCGACCAAATGGAATGAGATTCCCGAGTGTTTGACCCCATTCAAGAAGTGTCTCTCGGTCTTCCATTGTTGCACGTTCAAAAACAGGATAAACCGACGGAAGTCTTCTAGTTTTCGTTTCAACATGTCTGGCAGATGGTAAACCTAACTTGACTAAATCTGCCATAACTAATTCTCCAATTTGTTGGTCAGAACTATTCCACACATCATCATCACACCAACATGGAATTTCTGCGCAGAGTACTGTTACTCCCTCTGGATCAGTGCCATCTCTGTAATTTTTTGGTTCGGAGAGCCGTGCTATATTCGTTTCCTTGCTTGGCAAGTAGTGAGCGTCATATTCTGTGTATCGATCCTGATCAAGTACAAGATATGCCAGTACCATGCCCCTTACCCGTAAGGAAGACGCAGCTGCCATTACTGCTTGTGGTGGCTTTGGATCAACGATGTCGGTGACTTTCGTAAGGGGAGCAGTAGACCAGACATGTCTAGCCGTAAGACTATTCCCTCCGGCAACTATTTGGATTGACTCGCTTTCAGCGTGAATATGTGTAACTGGAGAGTTTGTATGTATTTCTCCTCCGCTATCGGTAACTGCATTAGCGATAGCTTCAACAATCTGGCCATATCCCCTTTTAGGGTAAAGGAACGTTCGCCCAGTAGGAGTTGAAGACCTAATTAAGCGTTTAATGATCGCCAGTGGGGATGAAGCGGAAACACGCCTTCGGGCTTGTTCGCCATCTAACTGATTAGCTGGAATACCCCAAAGCTTTTCTGCATACGGGCCGTAGAACTCTGAAGCAACTGTTTTCCCTAGACGATTAGTAACCTCGTCATCGAATGTAAGATCGGATCGTTTTGTAAATGGGCGCTGGAGAATATCCAATCCTGAGTTAAATGAGAACGACAGTGGAAGGTGACGAATCATGTTCGTTGTTCGTAATGGGAAGGAAACCCATCTGTCATATAACCGAATTCGACCGTTGCGTTCTCTTGTCTGAAGATCATCGCCAAGAAGTGATGAGATTCTATTTAGAAGGTGAGGTGGAGTGGATGGGTGCAGGCGATGCGATCCAAAGTCAACGCGTAATCCGGCAATTTCAAAACTTCCTGACATTCCTCCGACCGTTGGAGCAGATTCAAAAACTTTTACCTCGTGCCCTAGTTCCACAGCTCTCCAGGCAGCCATCAACCCAGCAGGGCCTGACCCGATAATTGCTATCTCAGCCATGTAAGTATTCCAAATAAACCCATGGGTTGTCGTCTTCCTATTCAGTATGTAAAGTGAGCCTAATTAGTTGCGTAAACTGCGCCTGAATAACTCTACATTAATCTTTTAAACAAATGACACGTGCAATCATCACCGGTGTAGCCGGCTTTATAGGGTCCCATTTATCAGAGGAGCTTCTGCGAAGAGGACACAAGGTTATTGGTATCGATAATTTTGACCCATGGTATGATCCTGACAGTAAACACAGAAATCTGAGTCGATCTCTGAGCAATAAATCTTTTGAGCTTATCGAAAGTGATATCAGGACATTTGACTTTTCATCATTGCTACAAAGCAACGATACTGTTTTTCATTTGGCAGCTCGCCCTGGTGTTCAGGATTCTTGGGGGAATGGTTTTCTAAATAATGTGGAAATTAATATCTATGGGACACAGCGAATATTTGAAGCCGCACTATCGGCAAACGTAAAAAAGGTGGCTTTTGCGTCTAGCTCGTCAATTTATGGATCGACAGCTACGGGAGAAGGAAGAAGAATCCAACCGATAAGTCCGTACGGTGTTTCGAAAGCTGCATGTGAGCAACTTGCTACTGTTTATTACGAAAGAGGTTTATCTCTGGTCCCTCTTCGGTATTTCACAGTATATGGTCCCCGCCAGAGACCAGACATGGCTATGAATAGACTATTTCGTGCTTCTTTACCGGGTTCATACAGGTTTCCTCTTCGCGGCGATGGAACACAATCAAGAGAGTTTACTTTCGTTGAAGATGTTGTTGAAGCGACTATACGGGCTGGATTACAACTTGATGACTCCCGATTGGAACCTCTTGATATAGGGGGCGGAGTGTCTGCGTCACTTAATGAGGTAATCAATATGGTTCAGGAGATCACAGATTCAAAGACGCGTATAGATAATTTCCCTCTGCCTCCAGGAGACCCTAAAGTAACCACTGCCTCAAGTACTATCGTAAAGAATCTGCTTGGCTGGGAAGCGACGACTCCACTTATGGATGGGCTCAAAAAGCAGCACCTTTCACTGACCCAAGAACTGGTTTCAACGCTTTAAGATAAAGCTTAGTGTTCTTCAAAAACTTGTTTGGAAATCTTTAACTTGCTTTTTGTTCCTTGAATTCTCAATGTTTGCGTGCGAGTCGCATAGCGTATAAATGGTCTCTTTTGGGGAACCTTCGTCTCTCTGATAATTGTAAGGATGGTGGCAACTGCAATCCCCGTTAGCCATATACCGTTTGACAAAAGTGCGGATTGATCAAAGTCAGTGAAATCAGGGAGCACATCTGCAAGTGCTTGGTATATCGGATAGCTAGTCTCGTAGAAGTCAACAACAAGGGTTCTCCGGTCTGTTGTTGCTTCAAATGCTAGCCAAAGCCAAGCAGTGACTCCTGAGATCCCTCCCAGATAAATAAACCATCTCCAAACCTTGAATTTTTCTGCCAGTATCGCCATAGCAATAATTGCAGTTGGCAAAATCACTACAAGTTGTCTGCCTGGCCACCACCACCCGTGCATAGTTAATGCAACCCAGGTAGCTACAGACCATCCAACAACAGCACAGAGGAGTAGAGGGAACGTTTCTTTAAAACGCTCCTTTACAGTGAAAGCGAATGCGGGAATGAGTGCAAAAAATGCTGGAGCCCAAGGAATTAAACCAAACTGTTGATCTAAAAGCAGGCCGGATAATCGTCGTGTTCTAGCCGCTAGATTTGGGCTTCGTCCGACAACTTCAAATTCGCCGTTAACGAAATGATCTCCAGAAGCGTAAACAGTCCATCCCCCATAAATACGTTTATGAACTATTAGGTAAGCGATTGCCGATATCCCCATCACCACTGAGAAGAGGTAGGTTTTTTTTCGTTCGCTATTCCAATTTTTATAAAGAAAGCATGCCGCTAGAGCAGCAGTTACAGGAACATATTTGACAGATAACCAAGGCAGAGCTGTTAGGGCTAGCATCAAGGCGAAAACATTTTTTCGCGTTGTTACCCCTGTAATGATCGCTATAGAAGTGATGAGGGCAAGTGCTGCTGGCATTTCAGGGTAAATCTGTGTGGCGTATGAGGTCATTGGTGGTGATGCAAATAGCACTGCTACAACAGCTGTAGCTATGTTGGCAGAGACGTTGAATCTTCTTACAGCAACCCAAAGCGTAACTACTGCTGTTACTGCTGCTAATACTGCTAAAGCAATTTTTGAAGCAAGCCATCCGCCTAACCCCATAGGTAATGCAAGGAATAGTGGTAACAATGGATCATGTGGACTAATCCGTTGCCCAGAGTCATTTAAATCTATGGTTTGCTGATTCAATCGCAGTTCATGAAAGGGCAAGTAGCGTTGCTCATCAAGTTCGTCACTGATATCAAGATCAAAATCTTCTGCAAGACTTAATGCTGTGAGGAGATACTGCGGCTCATCTACACTGATCTTCGCTCCATAGGTTGCCCTGGCATTGATAGCGCTCATCGCTATAAGTAACGTAGTGAAGAACACTAACGCCAATTTAAGAGTAAACGAGCGCATCAGAAATGATCTGCTTTCCTGATAACCAAAAACCAGGTAAGGAAAAAGGATATAAGTACAAGAACTAATGCCATGATTCCTGCTTCAGCAACAAAGGCATCTTCGAAAGAACTAAATATTCTCGTAGCTAACGTGGAAAAACCCAATGGAGATATAAGCAATGTAATTGGTAATTCTTTCATAGTAGAAAGGATAACCAAACCAGCAGCAGCTCCTAAACCAGGTGTCATCAAAGGAAGATCAATCCTAAGGAACCTAGACCCGCGCTGAACGCCAAGCGTCCTTCCAGCATCTTGTAAACGTTGAGGAACAGCTGCAACTGCGAGAAGAACAACCCCCATAGCGAGAGATCCGAACCTTACAACATACGAAAATACCAGCAATGCTTTTGTATTATTAAACAGGTCAAATGCCCAATCCGTTCGCAGCGTCCAAAAACGCATCGCTAACGCAATTAAGAGTCCCGGCAATGCAAATGTTGATATAACAACTGCATGTGAAAAACTCCCAATACGTGATTTATATTTAGCAACAATATAAGCAACTGGAAGTACAGCGAGAACAGCTGCTAATCCTGCAATTACGCTAATTGATAGGGTATTCCACGCTGACTCCCATACCTGTTCGCGATCAATGGTTAGTGGGCGCCCTCCGACAGTTGAGCGAAAAATTCCATCTGATGCCCAATCACCAATAGCAAGCAAAGGAGCCCCGATTGATAGAAGGCTTAAAAATGTTGTGAAGATAAATGCAGGAATCTTCCATTTCCCTAACTCATATTCCAGAGGTTTTCCTAGCAGAGCTTGGTCTGTTTTGAACGTAACCCGTGAAAATATGCGCTCTGAAAGAACAATTACGCCCGCTAGTAATAACAAGATAAGGCTTAAAGCTAAGGCAACTGATTGGTTAGCTAATTGAGCCGTAAAAATACTTCGGGTCAAAGTGTCATAACGCATTAATTGGACGGCACCAAAGTCACTTACCGTATAAAGAAACACAATAAGTGTTCCTGCTGCAATAATTGGGCCAACTTGAGGAAGAACTATCTTTCGAAATGTATTAATTGGTGTTTGTCCTAAGACACGAGAACTTTCTTCTAAAGAGCGCGGTAATTGCCTGAATCTTGCCGCTACTGGAAGGTAAACGTATGGGTAGCAAAAGAGTGTTAACACAAGCCAAGCTCCAAAAAAACCTCGCATTTCAATTGTCTGGTCTATCCCTAAAGTTGAGAAGAACCGGTTCA
>CETH01184312.1_pt1 | contig 18013 bp, 20 predicted proteins | sample 361461 | NCBI WGS metagenome assembly CETH01 (sample SAMEA2622695, study PRJEB7988) | marine metagenome | isolation source: saline water (ENVO:00002010), including
AAAAGCCTACTATTTGGGAATCCGACAATCATCTTGTTTTAACACTTGATTCTATTATTCAACTTAATCTTATTTCATCATCCAATCGTTTTAGTAATAAAGATTCATTATTCTCAATTATAAATAATACAAGCACTGCTGTTGGTAGGCGATTACTTATGAATAGAATTTGTAATCCTATTAATAATATTGAAGAAATCAATAAAAGATATGATTTGGTAGAAAGTGCTATTAAAGATGATTTATATAAATCAATAAAAAAGGATCTCTCACATGTTATTGATATAGAAAGATTACATAAACAAATATATTTAAAAACATTGGATCCAAATCGTTTTTTATCACTAGAAACAGCATATACAATCATCAATGATGTTATTGATATTTTATCAGACAATGAAGACTTTAAACAAATCATACCATCTAATGAAACTATCAAACATTTTAATGAATTTATAAATGACTATCAACAAACATTTAATTTAGAAAAAGTATATGGAATGCGAATAAGTTCAATGTCTGATAATTTCTTTAATGAAGGTGTAGATGAAACAATTGATAAACTTAATCACGAAATTAATGATTGTGAAGAACTATTTGAATTGTTATCAATAAAATTATCAAATTACATAGAACCAAATAGCAATTATGTTAAAATACATAGTAAAAATAAGGGTAATTATGTACTTTCCTTAACAAAAAAAAGAGGACAAATCTTAAAAGAAAGATTATTAAATTTAGGGAAAATTAAACTTGATTTAACATCTGGATCTATTAAAATTAAATCATCCAGTATAAAAATAGTCAATCATAACAAAAATACATCAAAAATACAATTGGAACTTTTATCCGATGCTTCAAAAAAACTTGATAGTTATAAAATAGAATTAGAACATATTCTTAAAAAGAAATACATTGAATACTTAACATATTATTGTGATACATATTCAGAGACATTGAGAAAAATAACATCCTTTCTTGGCGAAATTGATTTCATTGCTAGTTGTGCAAAAACATCTATAATGTTTAAATATACTCGTCCAATTATAGATGGAGATGTTGATACGAGTTATGTAGATATCAAAAGCCTTCGTCATCCAATCATTGAAAGAATACAAAATGATGTAGAATATGTACCAAATGACATTATTCTTGGTAAAGAAACACATGGTATGTTATTATTTGGAACAAATGCATCAGGTAAATCTAGCTTAATGAAAGCAGTAGGTCTAAATATTATTATGGCACAAGCAGGTATGTTTATTTCAGCAGATTCTATGATATACCATCCATATGACTATCTATTCACAAGAATACATAATAATGATAATATCTTTAAAGGACAATCATCATTCGCTGTTGAAATGGGTGAATTAAGAAGCATTTTAAAACGTTCTCATTCTAAAAGTATTGTTTTAGGAGATGAATTATGTAGTGGAACAGAGAGCATTTCAGCACGCTCTATTTTTGCTACAAGTGTTGTTAAGTTAGCAAACGCACATACTAATTTTATGTTCGCTACTCATTTACACGAATTATGTGATTTGGATATTATTAAAAAATTAGAAAATGTTAAATCATATCATTTAAAAGTCATTTTCGACAACGAGAACAAAATACTTATATATGATAGAAAGATGGAAGAAGGTAATGGAGAAACTATATATGGTATTGAAGTATGTAGAGGTCTTGGCTTCGAACATTCATTTATTACAATGGCTAATGATATACGTAAAGATATATTAAATATAGATTCATCTATATTACCAAATAAACCATCACATTTTAATGCAAATGTATATGTAGATTATTGTGAGATTTGTCGTAGAGAAGGTATCCATCAAAAAGGCGAAGATGTTCATCATATAAAATTTCAATGTAGAGCAGATGATAATGATTTAATTGGATTTATCCATAAAAACAATAAATCAAATCTTGTTGTTTTATGTAAATCATGTCATGATCGCGTCCACAACAAAGATATTCATATTAATGGATATATACAAACAACTGGCGGTGTTGAATTAGACTATAAGATTTTAAATAAACAAGAACTTAAACAAAAAAAGAAAAATAGGAAAAAATATAATGAAAAACAAATAGAACTCATTTTGTCAATGAAAGATAAACATTCAAGAAAAAATATTTGTTTTTTATTAAAAAAACATCATAATATAAAAATAAGTGTATCAACACTAAATAAAATATATAATAATAAATATTAGACAATCGTCTCATTATAATCTGGTTTCCCTTCTATACTTAATGTTATATTTGGTGGTGATGTAATTGTATCAGCGACATTACTTAATAAACTAGATACATTTTCTGTATTATTTTCAGCATTCGTAATATTTGAAAACAATTGGTCTTTAAGGTTTCCAAACATATTAGATATGGATGAACCTAAGCTATCTTCATAAATTGTCTCTAACTTTTCTTGAATCTCCTTTTGTGTAGGATAACGTCCATTTAATTGAAAAAATGTATTACGAAATTTATTAACTCTTTCCGTAATTGCTTTAGTTTCCTTTAGTTTTTCCTCATCCAATGATGGTTCTAGATTATTAAGAAATTCCTCTTCTAATATTTTACTTTTATTTAAAAATTCATCCTTGTTTTCCTCAAATTGTTTTAAAAACATGACTTCCAATTTCTTTCGTTCCTTCTTTGTTAATTCAAATGCCTTTGTTGGTCTTAATGTTTCTATAATTTCTGGACGTATAACATCTTTTACTTTCTTAAACACTTTGTTAAATTGCATTGTTATCTTCTTAGGAATCAAAGGTGAAATTTCCAAAAGACGATCATATTCTTCTTTACATATCTTTAACATTTCAAAAGGTCCCATACGATCCAACGGATGTTTTGTTAATTCTGTCTTAACGTTTCTATAAAACTTACCCCATGACAAAGATGCTACTCTATGTGATTCATTTAACTCAGCAATTTTTAGATATTGTGAAATAGTTGTAATAACACCAGCAATAATATTAAGAGACCCAATTGCCATAACAACTAAATCTTTATGTTCTTCACCAAAACGATCTTGTGCAAAATTAGCTGTTCCAGTAATTGTGGATAAAATAATAACTGGGATTGTAAACCAAGTGTTCTTTTTTCTATATTTTTCGTGTGCTTTTAAATGCATCCATTGATAACATTGTGCTTTATCCGCCCATTCTTCTAAAAGTGTCTCTTCTTCTTCTTTCCAAAAACTCCGCTTATGATTGTTCGGCTTCTTTTCTTCGTTATCCGATGAGTCACTATCCATTTTAAACTATAGAAAGACATTTTCATAATCAAAATGAACGAAGCCTTATAATTTTAAACTTCGTTTTCTCCAGTATTTTCTTCAGTGTTTTCTTCAGTGTTTTCTTCAGTGTTTTCTTCAGTGTTTTCTTCAGTATTTTCTTCAGTGTTTTCATTTTTGTTATTATTTGAACCCAAAAAGTCAGTTAATGTTTGATTCTTTAATTGATTTGTTAATTTATTTGAAATATCATGATAATATTGTAAGTAACCTTCTAAACAATTACAATAATTGTTATATTCCAGTACTAGATGATTTTTTTGATTATCCAATATATATCTTAAGTTTTTACAATGATAATTACCTTCTTTCATTTTATTATCTGTTTTTGTGATAAATTGATTAAAGTGTTCTAAAACAGATTGAATAATTGTTAAATTATTAATAAGTGAATTTACCAAAGTGATAACGACATCTACACTTAATTTATTATCAACTTGTTTAATTGGTGATATTTTGTTTAAAAGATCTTGTGTCTTATTTGTAGTATCATATTCTTCATTTATATTATCAAGTGAGCTGGCAATCATTATAACACTCTCTGCCAAGTCATAAATATTCTTATACAATTGGGTTAAAATAATATTATTAGTTTTATGTGTATATGATAATTCGTTTTCCAATAATAATGATTGGAAATTAAGATTATTTATACAACTTGATAATCTTAGTGTTTTTTTAGAAGAAAATTTACCCACAATTTTCTTAATGTCTGCATTTTTTTGATTCATTTGAACTATATAAGTGTTTGTATAGACAAAATTATCTTTAATCTGATTAATTAAATCTATAAAAGTGTTTTGCGCTAGTTTATAGATTTCCATATATATATAATATATTATTTAAAAAAAAATTATCTATTTATTTTAGTATTTGCAGATATTACATAAATACTATTTTCAGTAATAACAATATATTCTGTTTCACATTTAAATGTTTTAATAATAGGTGAAGTATGTTCCTCACTATTTTTATAAATTATTTTATCATTTTCATATGTAGCAATACATACATTGTCATTAAGAGAGTCCTTATAAAAATAATAGCATATAGGCTTGTCCTGTTCAATTGATAATTTAGTTACCTGGTTTGATGTTTTTTCAGACGGCATTTTATATGAATGATTGTTTGACATTTTCTAATTTAAACGTAGATATTATAAATTAAAAATAGACACATCAACTTTAAATAGTTTATAATTAAATATTATTTAACCATTTATGTTCTAAACATTGTTTAGCTGTAAAACGTGATATCCAATTATAATCTAACATTTCTTTTAACAGATCACTTATTAACGAAATATCTTTTTCTGATAAATCTTTTCTTTTAGACAGTAATTCTTCCAAAGATGTTTTAGTAAATTTGTTTTTATATTTTATTACGCGACCTTTTTTGTCAAATATGCAATCAGATAAGTTACATTGTGATGACATATATTTAGGCATTTCCCCCAATACACTATACATCAATGCGATATGTTTGCGATCTCGATCTATTTTATTTTTGTTTGATTGTGGATTAAATAAATACTCACCTATTAATAATTCATATAATATACATCCTAAAGACCAAATATCTGCTTTCGTATTATAACTTTGTCCTATTATTACTTCTGGTGCCCTATATTGTCTTGTTTGAACATCTTCTGTTATATGTTTAAATATTGAACAACAATTACCAAAATCACATAATTTATAAGAAGTTATGTGATTATATTCATTATTATAACTATTATCCACGTTTTTATTAGATTCAAAATATTTACGGACAAGTTCTTGTAATTTTGCAATTGCTTTTTTTTTAAATATTTTTCTTTCATGAATCTTTTTATTTTTAGAAAATTCCTTAGGAAATTCTATATTACAAGTTAATATTTCTTTAGGATTTAGACTTCTAAACCAATCAATTATTCCTTGAACGTCTTTTGATAATGTACCACAAAGTATATTTTCCATTTTTAAATCAGTATGAACAACATTACAAGTATGATGAATATGTTCTAGTGCCTTCAACATATGAATCATTATACGTTTAACATTATGTATAGGCAAACCATTTCTGTATATATTAAACAATTCAAATATTTCTTTACCCAATAGCTCACATACAAAACATATAATAGGTAGTTCTCCTTTACGTTCTATGTCAAAACTATCATGTAGTTTCATAACATATGGACAATCATTACCAATTTTGTCAAACATAGAACGTTCATGTAGTGCTGCTGAATAATTATCTTGTATTTTCATAGCATAAAAATTATCATCTTCAATTGAGTAAACAAGCCATACTCTACAAAATGATCCCTTATTTAAATATTTTAAAACAATGTATTTTTTGTTGTATATATTTCCTATAACATCTTGTGAAATATATTCTTCATCATCTGATGATATTTCACCACAACTATTATAATCATTTTTTTTAAATCCTCGCCGTTGTGCGATAGCGATAATACGTTTCATTGTAATAGTTTAATATAGAAATATCTTTAAATCAACTAAAAATAAAATAAATGTTATATTTAATGGAGTATACCGAAATAACTTTATTACATTCAATGTTCCCACAATATGATGTAGAACTTATAGATATTCTATATGAGACATATAGAGATGTTTCTAAATGTATGGATAAATTAAATGATATGGATAAGGAATATGATGTCAATTTAATGTCTAAAACATATAAAACTACAAAAAAGAACAATCAAACGAATAACAAACTTAATAGTAATTTAGATGATATTATTAAGTTAGAAGATATTAGTTTTAAACAAAAAGTATATCGTGTATTACCTAAAATAAAAACAAAAAACAAGTATCGATTATTAGATGATAATGATATGGAAATGGAACCAATAGATAATTGAATAGGTGTTAATTAAATTATTTATATATAATATATGGAAGAAGATATATTAGACACACTTGTTCAACTTAGTGATTATATAAATGAAGGTGTAAATCATGAAGTCTATTTACAAATTCTCGTAGAAAATTATTTAGAAGATAATATAAATTTTAATGAAGCATTAAGAGTCTTTAAAGATTATATGAGTACACAAGGAATTACACCAGAAAGTTATCATAAAGTCATAGTAGTAATGAATGATTTATCTGATATGTTTTTCCCGAGAGAAGAAATAGATGAGGAATTATTAGGTGGTAATATGATAGGTGGAAATTGTAAAAAACAAAGAACAATATTTAATAAAAAAAAGAATAACCCTAATTATATAGCGATAGATTGTTATGGGAGTGTAATGAGAGGGACAGATGGTAAAGCATATATATCTGTTGAAAAAAAATCAGGTATTTTTGATATGCAATGGAAGGAATACAAAGAATATAAAAACACAGATGTTGTTGAAAAACCTGATAAAGTAAATAGTGCTTGTAATAAATTTAAATATTTACCTGGTGGATGGAGAAACGATTTATTATCACCACCATATGATCCATTGGATTGTAAAGGTTTAAAACTTATTGGTAATGATGGAAATTTATGGATATCAACACCAGTAGGTAAAAACGTTCCATCTGCTCCAGCATATTGGAAATTAGTTTTGAAGAAAGCACCAAAGAAAGCACCAAAGAAGGTAACAAAGAAGGTAATAAAGAAGGTAACAAAGAAAGCACCTAAGAAGACAACTAAAAAGACAACTAAAAAATCAAAGAAGAAAACAATAAAAAAATCACGTGAAGGAAGACCATCACCACCATTATCTGCTAAAAATTTTAAATTAGGAACAAAAAAACGTGGAGGTGATGGAAACATGTGGATTATTGTAGAAAATAAAAATAAAGTAAAACGTTGGAAAAAAGTTAATTAAGTTTTTAAAAACATTTAAAAGATTGATATTTTAATTTAATATAGCAATGAGCGTTATTAAAGTAGAATATGTTTGGATTGATGGCTTTGGTAAACCAAGAAGTAAAACAAAGGTTCTTCATCAAGAACATCAACCAGTATTAGAAGATTTACCTATTTGGAATTACGATGGTTCTTCAACAGGACAAGCACCAGGTAGTGATAGTGAAGTATTTATTCGCCCACAAGTTATATACCCAGACCCATTTAGAGGAAATCCTCATATTTTAGTACTATGTGATACATATTTACCTAATGGAAAACCACATCCATCTAATACACGTTATAGTGCAGCACGTATGTTTAAGAAGAATAGCGAATTGGAACCAATGTTTGGTATAGAACAAGAGTTTTTTATTACAAGATGTGGAAGACCTTTTGGATTTCCTAGAGATATATTATATTATCCTGAACCTCAAGGCAATTATTATTGTGGAACTGGTGCCGATTATGCAAATGGTAGAAAGTTTATAGAAGACGCATTTGAAAAGTGTTTAAAAGCAGGTCTTAAATTAACAGGATTAAATGCTGAAGTAGCACCAGGACAGTGGGAATTTCAAGTATGTGCCAATGGTATTGACGCAGCCGATCAGTTGATTATGTTACGCTATATTGTTGATAGAACATTAGAGATATATGGCTGGAATATGAATATTCACCCCAAACCTGTATCTGGTGATTGGAATGGTTCTGGATGTCATACAAATTTTAGTACAAAACCTATGAGAGAAAAGGGGGGATACTCTGTAATTATAGATGCTGTTGAAAAACTTTCAAAAAAACATAAAGAACATATGGAAAACTATGGCGCTTATAATAGACTAAGAATGACTGGACAACACGAAACTGCATCATTTGATAAATTTAGTTATGGTGTAGCTAATCGTGGCTGTAGTATTCGCATACCAACAAGTACTGAAAAGAAGCAATATGGTTATTTTGAAGACCGACGCCCAGCTTCTAATATGGATCCATATGTAGTAACATCTCTTATATTTGAGACAACATCTTTGTGATTTTACCATACTACTTTAGCATCATCTTTATGGTCTATACATGAAAGAAACATTTCATTATCAATAGAGTTTATGAGATCTTCATCTTTCATTAATATATTTTTAAGAAACATTATACAATTATAATAAATTTTTTTTTCAACATCATTGGGAAATAATGAAATATCGCAATGATGATTATTAGAGAAGTATTCAATATGTGTTTCATCTATTTTATTTAAAACATCATATATTGTTCTTTTTTCAGATAATTCCGTTTTTATTTGTTTCATATCTTTTTCTAATGAATCTATTTTTTCTCCTATTTTAGATATATTCTGATTCATTTCAGATATTTGTATTTTTAATATTGAATATGATTGATCTATTTTATTATTTATTGTTGTATTGTTTTGTTCTATAGCATTTTCTATTAAATCATCATCATCTATAAATCTATAATCTATTCTAGGTGCTCTTCTATGAAAAACATTACCCATTATACTATAATACAATAATTTATAATAGCATTTAAGTAAGTTTTTTGGTGATGGAATAATGTGTTCTACTACTTATTTCATTGCCAAAGGGTAAGTCATTAAAATATAATGTTTTATAAATAATTTAAAAAAAAAACTATATTAATTTTAATGAGAAACGCTGACAAGTATGTCATTATTAAACTAATTGGGAAAGGTGGCTACGGAAACGTATATAAAGTGAAACCTAAAGGATTTCACAATTTATATGCAATGAAAAAAATAAATATTATATCAAGTAGTAGTTTGGATAATAAAAACTTAATTACAGAAATTAAAATATTAAAGTATACAGATTGTCCTTATATTGTGAAACTTCATGATATATTATTATTACGTTCGCATATATGTCTTATTACTTTTTATGCGAATAAAGGAGACTTACATAATGAAATAAAAAGATTAAAGAAAACATATAAATGTTTTGATGAATTGAAAGTATGGAACTATTTTATACAGATCTCATTAGGAATTAAATACTTACACGATAATAATATTATACATAGAGACATTAAAACATCTAATATTTTTATTCATAAAGAAAATGATGGAACAGAGATCATTAAGATTGGTGATTTTGGTATATCAAAAATCATTAAAATTAGCACTAATATGAGCAATACCATTATTGGAACACCTCTTTATATGAGTCCAGAATTATATAAACGTGAATCTTATGATAAAAAAATAGATATATGGGCTTTAGGATGTATTGTTTTTGAGATGGTAGAATTAATACCACCATTTAGTGCAAATACAATAGAAAAACTATCAAGAAAAGTAAAACAAGGTAAATTTAGAAAACCTATATGTAATTATACAACAGATATTAGTAAAATTATACCAAAATTAATAGAAATAAATGTGGATAAGCGTTATTCTATAGATGACGTTTTATCAAATGAAGATGTTAAAAAACATATGTATTTAGTTCCGTATCCAGAAATTAATTATGAAGTAGATAAAAAAATATATATGTCTGTGAAAACACCAAGAGGTATATCTGGATGGATGTCACTTGCAAGTAAAGATTTTGATTTAAATACAATATCAAAAAAGAAGAGAGTATTACCTACAAATGCTCCATCAATGCTTAGACGATGTTCTAAAAAACCTGATTTTATTTCTAAAAATAAATTACCAACAATTAAAAAAAAAAGTCCCAAAAAAAAATTGCCAGAAATTAAGAAAAAAAGTCCCAAAAAAAAATTGCCAGAGATTAATATTAAAAAAAACAATATTAAGAGTAAGTATAATCAAAGTTATTATAGACAATTTTTAGCAAAAAAAAATGTTAAACAAAGTATTAAAAATAACAAAAACATCAATAATGATCGGAGCGACATCCATAGTGTTATGGATAAACGGAGAATCATTAAGAATGAAAACATTGGCACAAGAAAAAATGAAAACAAAATTAAAACAAAAATGAACGAAAACACATACAAAAGAATAATTAATCATGATTTTAAATCATATGTTTCACCTTATTTTCAAAGATTACCTAGATTACAAGAAAATAAAAACATACAATATCTAAAAAAATTAGAAAATGAATCTAAAAGATTTCATAAAAAAAGATTACAACGAAAAAAAGAAATATTAATTAAAATTGGTTCAAAACATATATAAGTTATTTTAGAAAACATATATAAGTTATTTCACAAAACATATATAAGTTATTTCACAAAAAAAATAAAGATTGTTATATATTAATATGGTAGCATCACGCATTCAAATCGTAGCTATAGGGCATCAAGATAAACATCTCACAGGTAATCCTCAAATATCATTTTTTAAAGCTGTTTATAAGAGACATACAAATTTTTTTAGTCATAAGAAAAAAATAAAGTTTGATATTGCACCAGATTTCGGTACAAAAGGAACTGTTAAATTATCTCATTATGGCGATTTACTATATGATATGGCAGTTGTTTTTGATTTACCACAATTAACAACTGGTGGTAGTACAACAACAAATATTTCTTATACAAATGCTATAGGACATACTATTATTAAAAATATATCATTCAAATTAGGAGGGAGAACGATTGATAGTTATAGTGGTGAATGGCTTCATATATGGAAAGAATTAACAACAAATAAATCAGATAAAGAGATATATGACTATCTAATAGGGCAAAGTATTATAAGCAGACATAAAGAAAGAATTGATGATACTAGTTATACAACTACAGACTTTGTGAGATTAAATAATACAAAATATACATTATATGAAAATTATAACGGAAATCTTTCTACTGATAATTATGGACATCTTATTGTAACTCCGTTAAAATTCTGGTTTTGTCAGCAGAGACATAAAGCGATTCCAATATGTGCATTGAAACATCACAATATAGATATAGATTTAGAACTAAGACCATTTAGTGAATGTTATACTACATCTGGAACAGCAGATTCGAAAAATGTGACAGATGTATATCTTTTAGCAGACTATATTTTCTTAGATGACGATGAAAAACGTAAATTTATAAATAAAGAACATAAGTATTTAATTTCCCAAATACAAATGAATGAGTTTTCTATCTCGGCAAGTACAACATCACAAAATATGTTATTAAATTTTCATAATCCAATTAAAGAGTTAGTTTGGGTAGTTCAATTAGATTCTATGTCAACGGATAATGAATGGACAAATTTTTCAAATAATACATTAATATCTGAATTTCAAAGAGAAACATATAAACCTATTACCAAAGCAAAAATACAATTTGATGGTAAAGATAGAACAGAGAACTTAGAGGAAATATTTTATAGGAAATATGAAGTATTAAGGAAACATTCTGGAAATCCAGAAAGTTTCATATATGTTTATCCATTTGCGTTGGAACCAGAAAACTTTAAACAACCAACAGGAACATGTAATTTTAGTAGATTACATTCAGCCCATTTAAATCTAACCTTTAATAGTATTGGAGCATCAAAAGTCCGTGTATATGCTATTAGTTATAATATTTTAATAATAAAAGACGGAATGGGTGGAATCCTATATCAAAATTAATTTTTATACATATTCTAACATATTCTAATTTATATATATTTAAAAAAATATTTTGATTATATATAACATGAAAAATCAATTAGAACCATTACTTCAAGAAAATCCTCATCGCTACGTATATTTCCCAATAGAGTACCCAGATATTCATCATATGTATAAAAAAGCAGTAGCATCTTTCTGGACTGCAGAAGAAGTTAAGTTAGACAAAGATATGAAAGATTGGATAAAACTTACCGATGATGAAAAACATTTTATCAAACACATCCTTGCTTTTTTTGCAGCAAGTGATGGTATTGTATTAGAGAATCTGGGAATGCGTTTTATGAGCGAAGTTCAATTACCAGAAGCAAGAGCCTTTTATGGTTTCCAAATAGCCGTTGAAAATATTCATAGTGAAATGTATTCACTTCTTATAGATACATATATAAAAGATAGTGAAGAGAAAGCTTATTTATTTAATGCTATTGAGAATATTCCAAGTATTAAGAAAAAAGCAGAATGGGCTATTAAATGGATCAATGATGATGTATCTAACTTTCCAACGAGATTAGTAGCATTTGCTTGTGTAGAAGGTATATTTTTTTCTGGTTCATTCTGTGCTATATTTTGGTTAAAAAAGAGAGGACTTATGCCAGGTTTGACTGTAAGTAATGAGTTTATTAGCAGAGATGAAGGGCTCCATACAGATTTTGCTGTTTTACTTTATGGTATGGTTGTAAATAAATTAGATGAAGAGACCATTCATAGTATTATAAGTGAAGCAGTTTCTATAGAAAAAGAGTTTATAATAGAATCAATACCTTGTGCTATGATTGGAATGAATTCAACGTTAATGTCGGAATATATAGAATTTGTAGCAGATCGGTTATTATCACAATTGGGTTATAGTAAAATATATAATACACAAAACCCATTTGATTTTATGGAATTAATTTCTATTGAAAACAAGACAAATTTTTTTGAAGAAAGAGTAACATCGTATTCAAAGGCAGGCATTGGAAGAAGTCGTGAAGATATGACATTTTCTCTTGATGCAGAATTTTAATAAAATTGAAATAAATAATATAATAATTATATATTAAATAAAATGAATTATATGAGACTTGCTAGACGTATAACTACAAATATAGGTAATAGATATGTTTCAAATACAAAAAAAAATATTGAAAAGATTAATTATAATCTTGAAAAGATTAATTATGAATTACATATGAAGAATAAACAGCTAAATCAAAAAGTAAACCTATTAGAATATAGAATGAATTTGTTAGAATCAAACTATAGGTATAATGTACATAATAAGCTAAAAAATATAGAGAAAAAACTATTAGATATTACACAAAAAAATATTATAATTAGATTATCTGAATAAATTATTTTTGTATATATATTCTATTAATTATTTTTATTTATCTAAAATATATGACTCATAGTATATATTTTCGTATTTTACTTTATATTTATAGAAATGGGACCAAAGAAGACAAAGAGCTTATAAAATACATTTTAGAACATGAACGTATAAAAAGAGGTATGTGTTCTAATTTGTGCCGAGGTTAATAATAATTGAAAATAAGTAATGAATATTAATGTATCACAAAAAATATTTATATCCTGATGATTTCCTACAACGTAATGTAAGAATCCTAGTTAAACAAGGTTATGAAGAAGTCTCTATACTCTCTTTATTAAATTATTTAGTTAGTAAAGAGTCAAAAACACATGATATCCATTATTTGAATTATTTTTATAGAATTATTAATACAGAGTATCATAATTACAAAATAGAGAAAAAACAACAATAAATGGCAAAAACGGACAAAATTGACAAAAAGGGACATTTTGGACATTTTGGACATTTTTTTCGCTCATAAAAAATTTTTTTTTTTCAAAAAAGTTTTAAAAAATCGTTTCCCCCCCCCGATTTTCAGGATGAACACAAATTAAAAAAAACGCAATTTATGGGGTCAAAAAAACGCAAAAAAACGCAAAAAAGGTATAAGAATATGGTAAGAAAAACGCAAAAAAACGCAAAAAAACGCATTTTTGCGTTTTTTACGCAAAAAAAAACGCATAATTTTTGACACTATTTAAAAAGAAATATATTATGAATATATATTATAATGCCCCATTATTCTTGTAATTTTTGTAATTTTTTTTCAATTAACAAATATGATTACAAACGACACCTAAAAACCAAGAAACACAAAGAGAACGTTAGTCTCAATAACAATTATGGTACCGATACAGAGAACACGTATGTAAAAAAATATAAGAAAAATATCACCCAAAAGTGCAAAAAAATGAACACAAATGAACACAAAAGAACACAAAATGAACACAAAATGAACACAAATCAAAAAAAAATGTCCAAAAAATGTCCGAAAACATTAAAAAAATGTCAGAAAGCATTTAATTGTAGATATTGTGACAAATCATTTGCAACAAAGCCAAGTATGCGAAGACATGAATTGCATTATTGTAAAAATGTAAATGATATAGATTTAATATTAACTGTTAAAAATATGGAAAGAGACAAAAATGCTCTTAATAAACACATTGAGAAATTGATACAAAAAGTAGGTGATACAACAAATAATATTACAAATAATATTCAGATCAATGGATTTGGAAGTGAGAATACAAGTTATATTACAGAAAAAATGTTAGACAATTTATTAGTATATCCAGGAACAATGGTACCGCAATTGGTAGCTTTAACACATTTTAATAAGAATCATCCTGAAAATAAGAATCTAAAAATAACTAATATAAAAAGCAAGTATGTAAAAGTATATTCAGATGGAAAATGGATTTTACAAAATAAAGAGGATGTTATAGATAACATAATGAATAGTAATTATGTTGTTTTAGACGAGCATTATAGTGGAAAAGCTAAAAAAAAGTTAGAAAAATATCAACAAGCAGAAATAGAGAAGTTTATGGAAGCTTTAGAGTCTGAAGAGGAAGATATAGTTAAAAATGTTAAGGATAGTATAGAATTAACTATTGTGAATAATTCTAATAAATTATAAATACCTAAAGCAATATAAATAGATATATAATATATGCTTACAACAGATATTTTAGTTGGATTACAACATGGTGATGAGGGAAAGGGAAAAATATCTAAATATTTATGTGCTCAAAATAATTATGATTTATGTATGAGATTTAATGGTGGTCCGAATGCAGGTCATACTATTTATAAAAATGAAAGTAAAATAGTATTGCACCAAGTTCCTATTGGGATAATATATGGTATTAAATGTTTGATAGGACCAACATGTGTATTAGATATAACTAAATTAGAAAAAGAGTTATGTGATTTAGAAAATATGGGTTTTGATAATGTTAGGAACTTATTGTTTATATCAAATAATATACATGTAATTCAATCTAAACATATTAATGAAGATTGTTCTAATAATAAAGTGGGAACAACGTGTTCGGGTATTGGACCAACATATAGAGATAAGTATGCTAGATGTGGATCACGATTAGATGAGGTTAATACATTATGTGGATGTCGAGTAATTGACCCAATTGATATGATATATAATAATGATATAAAATCTATTTTTATGGAAGGTGCTCAAGGTTTTGAGTTAGATATTGATTGGGGTGACTATCCATATGTTACTTCAAGTAGTTGTTTATCGGGAGCAAGTATGCTTTCAGGTATTTCACCAAGATCAGTATCAAATATTTGGGGTATATCTAAATTATATGATACATATGTAGGTAAGAAGACATTTACAGATGAGCAAGATGATGATTTACAACGCTTACAGGTATTAGGTGATGAATTCGGTGCAACAACTGGTCGTGTTAGACAATGTAATTGGTTAAATTTGTATCGTTTAAGAAGATCAATCTTAATTAATAGTGTGAATCATATTGTGTTTAATAAATGTGATATTATTAAAAATTTAGGAGTTTATAAGCTGTATGATATTAATAATACACTTTTAGAGTTTAATAGTTATGAAGAAATGGATACATATATTAGGTCTTTTATAAAAAATGAATTTCCATATGATATAAATGTAATGTTTTCTTCTTCTAAATATACCTTATAAAATGAGTTAAAGATATTATAAGAAAATAATCAATTATGGATAATTCTTTTTCTACACAAGCAAATGAAAGATTATTGGAGGATTTTAAAAGTATAGATAATATAGAAAATAAAGAGAAAGTTTATAAAAAACGTTTTTTTATACAAATGACGATTACATCATTAATATTGTTGATTCTCATAGTTTTATCTATTGAGTATAATATAGTTATTAATAAATTTACTGGTGGATTATCAGGGTTTGGAGGCTTTATTAATAATAGTACGCAGATGATAAATTATATAAACAATATTATAGGAGAGATTAATGAAACAGAAGCGATCAATTATGTTCATAAGTTGAAATTAATAATAGATGAAATATGTAATCAAAAAATGGTAAATTGCGTTAAATAAGTTAAAATTATAAAAAAAAATTACAATAAATAGTAATAATGAAAAAGAAGGGTAGCAGAAAAATATTGTTAATTATGTTTTTTTTTATAATTTTATGTGCGGTCATGTATTATTCTTTAGGTGATCCAATAATAAAGAAAAGTGTTGAAACGATGAGTGTTAGTGATATTACAGATAGTATTGGTTTAAATACTATTGTTAAAAACGTAGAATCAATTGGTTTAAAGGAAATTGATTTGGATAGTATTACAAATGTTGTAACAAATGGTGCTTTTAGTAATATTATTGTATAAAAAAAACTTATTGGTATATATTATGATACTTTTATTATGGTTATTATTGTGTATGTTAATATACCATTATATATTTGATGTTTATTTTTTAAGAGAAGGGTTTAGTGATGCATACAAATACGATGTTCATGTTTATGGTTTAGATACGTCGTTTATTAATAATTTTAAACAAGAGGGATGGACATCGATAGATGGTAATCTTACTATATATCATACGAATCTTAGTGATTTAAGTTTTTTGGAAAATGTAACAGAAGTAACAGGTAATGTAGATATTTATTCAAATTTATCATTAGTATCATTGAATGGGTTGTCAAAATTGAAAAAAATAGGAGGATATTTATCTATTAGTTCAAATCATTCATTAGGTGAATGTTATGATAGAGGACACACATTTGAGGAATATCCAATTGTATGTCGTGGTTATGATCACCATTTTTCGTCTATGAATGCATTACATTCTTTGGAAGAGATTGGTGGTTATTTATTAATAGAGAATAATGGTATTAAGAATCTAGATGGCTTTAGAAACCTAAAGAAAATTGGCGATGTTCTAATGATTACACATAATTTAAATTTGAAAAATATAGATGGTTTAAGTAATTTGAAGAGTGTTAATGGATATGTAAATATATGTGATAATACAAATCTTATGGCGATACCAGATTTTATTACTAAATTGGGTGAAAAAGATAGCATTCAAAACATTCAATTACCTGAAAATATATGTTCTCAAGAGTCTTCAAATAGGATGTTTATACGTCCATTAATAAGAGATATCTATTAAACATTTTTTATATTGATATATTATATATGTCATTAGCAGATTGCTTACAACCAAAAGAAGGTCATATGTGGATTAATCATGTAGGATATGGTAAATTAGTTATAAATACATTTAAAAATACCAATGATATTTTATACCCAGTAGAAGGTGAAAATATTTATGAAAATGTGGTGAAACAGGAACATAAAGTAAATTTATTATGTAGATTAGGATGTGATGTAATAAACTCTGATGTTGGTGATGATGCGTGGGTTCCTTCTGATAAATAAAAAGATAAAATATATTATAAAATTGAAATAGTTAAAGATATTATAATATATTTTATAAAATGGATATTTTATATAATGGACGATTATATTTATTTGAAGATATAGAAGATGATAAATATAAGATGTATTTTAATGATAGATGTTGGTTTTTAGCTAAAGCAAAGGATAAATGTATTAATGATGATGAAGCTTATACATTATCAAATATATATATAGCTATGGAGCATTTAGGTTGCCGATATCCATATAAAATAGAGACACGAATACGTGATATTATAAATAAATAATTATCTATAATAATAGTAATATGATTAGTAAGAGAAAAAATAGGAAAACGAATAGGAAAAAGAATAATAAAAAAATTAGAACGAAGTTATCTCATAAAAGAAAATATAGTGGAGGTAAACAACCTAGTGAGCAACAACCTAGTGAGCAACAA
>CETH01443765.1_pt1 | contig 18012 bp, 11 predicted proteins | sample 361461 | NCBI WGS metagenome assembly CETH01 (sample SAMEA2622695, study PRJEB7988) | marine metagenome | isolation source: saline water (ENVO:00002010), including
TATTATTATTAGTTTTCGTAATTTTAGAACTAATTACATTTTTTGATTTAAATAATTCTAAAAAACTATTTTTTAATCCTATATTTTTAATTGTTTTAGAGACTTCGTAGGGTAAATCATAAATGGAAGATTTCGTTTGAGTGAAAAAATTAAATATAAATAAAAAATCTTCTGATCTTGTAAGTCCAACATAAAGCTTTCTTATATTTTCCGAGTAACTATTTTTTTGTTCTTTTTGATACATTTGATCATAATTTTTCATCTGCAAATTAGATGATAGTTTATATGTAAAATCACCATCATCTACAATTAAATTATCTGAGTTTAGTGAATCATAACTATTACCACGACTTTTTTTTGGAATTCCAAACATTAACACTATTGGAAATTCTCTTCCTTTTGATTCATGTATAGTCATGATATTTATTTTATTTAAGTTACTATCATGAATATTTTTTAATTTAATTTGTTTATCATTTTCAAAAAAATTAATCAAAGATTTTATAGGTGAAATTTTACCCGAGTCAAAGTCCGTAAAAATTTTCAATTTAATATACTCTAAATAACCAAGTTCATTTTCGTTATCATCAGAAAGTGATATTTTGTTAGCTAGATCAGTTGCAATCTCAAATTTATCAAATATCACTGACAAAGGAATCCTGTCGATCAACTGGTTAAGTTGATTTAATTTACTTAATGATTGAAATACTTTTTTGTTACTTTTAGAAATATCAATATTTGTGAAATCAAGTAATTTATAATTCAGAGTATTATTTTTTATTTTCCAATTATATATATCTTCATCTGAACATCCCCAGGCTAAGGATTTCAATGCTGCCAATACAGATATTTCATCACTAGAATCATAAATTGCTTTAAAGTTCATCTTTACTAGATGAAAAATATTAGATTTAATAAAAAAATTATCACCAGTTATAAGATATGGAATTTTATTTTCCTTAAATTTTTCAGACAGTAATTCAGAGTCTTTATTTCTATTAACAAGTACACAAATATCACTTATTTTAGCTATCCTATTCAGACTAGGTAATCTGATATTACCATCATTAATAAACTTAACTAAACTTAAAATCTTTTCAGCACTATTATCTCTCAATAATTTTATATTTTTTTCTTCTGTAATTTCTTCATCATAAAATACTGAGTTCATTCCTTCCGAATAATCTTTGTTAAAAAACATTTGCTCGTATTCAATATTTGTACTGTGAAATAATTTTTCAAATAAATCGTTAATAAAATTTATAATATTTTTATCGGATCTGTAATTAATTTTTAAAGATTCTTTATCAATATTAATTTTTTCTAAATGTTTTTGTAATTTATTAATATCAGCCCTTCTAAAACTATATATTGACTGCTTTTCATCTCCTACAATAAATAATGAACCCGATTTAATATTATTCTCATAATCCTTAATAAGATTAGTTGTAATTTGCATCTGAAATGGGTCAGTATCTTGAAATTCGTCAATGAAAATATAATCATATTTCCCTCTAAAAAAGTCTAAATTATTATCGTCACTTAAGATTTCTTTAGCTATATATATTTGATCATCAAAATTTATTGTTCCTTGAGTCTTTCTAAAATTATAAAAATCCTTTACATATTCAAACAAATACTTAGAAAATTTTATTAATAAATCATCAATAATTTCTTCTCGTAATTCTTGAAAATGAGAATTTAGCTTTTTTATATTATCTTTTATAAATCCTAAGTTTGAATCAAATGATGCATTTTCTGTTTTCCAATTGTCTTTTTTGCCTATATTTGTCTTTATTTTTTTATCTTTTGAAAAAAATTCGTATATGTCAGAAGGAGAGTTAGATTCATATTTTTCTTTCAGTTCGTTAATTAATAAGCTAAATTCACCACATAAGTAAACATATAATTTATCATCTAGTAATTTATCCATAGAAGAAATATTTTGTTTTGATTCTTTTAATAACTTAATAATTTCTTCGTAATAAAAATATAAATTTTGATATCTTGATTTATAAAATAAATTTATATCATCGATTCTATTTTCTTTTTTTATGTTAGATATATTAAATGATATTTCACCTAGATGTAAAAATTTAGAATTAAATAATGAAAAAATTTCAAATATAAATTTTTCAATCGATTTAGGAAAAAAGAACTGTAGAAAAAAAACTAAATCGGTGAAGCCGTTATCATTCTTAAATTTATTATATGACCAAAATTCAAAAAACTTTTTTGACACTTCTAATGATTCGTTTTCTGACAAAGTTCTAATAGATTTCGCCAATGATTTATCTAAATATTTACCTTGTTTTATAATTTTCAATGAAAATTCATGTATGGTACCTATGAAAATATCAGATAAATTTTCACAGTTTGTAATCTCATTTTTTATTCTATTATTAATTTCATCTGAAGCAGCATGAGTAAATGTTATTATCACGATCTTTTTAGGATCTACATTAGTTTTTAATAAACTATTAAGTCTTTGAATAAGTTTCGTAGTTTTACCTGTACCAGCACCAGCTCTAGCATATATATTTTTATCTAATTTATCCTTTATATTATCTATCATTTTTTATACATAGACTCTATTATATTTTTTATTTCATCAGATTCTGAAAAGGAGTCCTTATTAATGTTTTTATTGATTACTTCGTTACTAAAAACTATCTTACAAGAACATTCAAATGTTTCATGATGTACTTTACTCTTAGATGGAAAAAAATGTCCATCATTAATTTTATTTAATATTTTAGTAAGAAGTAATGACACATCTTTTTTTAAGAATTCCAAACTAAAAATAGATTTATTTTCATTATTTATATACCAATAATGAGGCATTATATTTTTTCCTGAATGCTCATTTGATAATACTATAGAGTATAAAAATAATTGGATAGAAAAATAATCTAAAGTGTAAAATTCTTTATTTTTTCTTACCTTACCTGTTTTATAATCATAAAGATTAATATCTCCATCAGAGCCTATATCCAAACGATCAATTCGTCCATTAAAAGAGTAAACTTTATCATCAAGTAATTGTAATTTTTTCTCGAATATAATTTCTGTTAAAGATGGCATGTAATTATTTTGCATTTCATGCTTAAGCCAATTTATTAATAAATTATTAATTTTCTTTTTTTCAATTTCAAATAGATGTATCGGTTTCAATGCAATTAAACTATACTCTCTATCTAATCTTATTTGAGAAAAATGTAATAATTTATTTTTATATTCTTCATAATTTCTATTTATATTTTGTTTTTTCCATTTTACAAAAGCCTCTAATATATCATGTATAAAAATTCCTAAATCTTTATTTGAAAAAAACAGTTTACCATTTATTTCATTATTTGTATTAATTTTTAATATATCATGAATAAAATAATCATAAGGACATCTTATATATCTATCCAAAGAGGTAGATGAGAAAGAATTAATTGAGTGCTTAAATTTAGAAAATATACCCAAGTTATTACTGAGAAAGTTCGAATTATTATAATTTTCTAAATAAATACTTAATGTTTCATTTTGTTTTAATAAGTTTTTTATTTTGCTTAGATCATTAATATTATAAGAGTAATTTATCCAACTAAGTTCATAATCTTTTGAATCTATATAAATTCCATTGTTACTAATTCTAATTTTTTCTCTTGTATAGTAACTGGGTGTGTCAATAATCATTCTATAAAAGTGATTATTATTATCTATAGAAATTGATGAATTTTTTATTTTAAAAAATTCAATAAATTCCATTGACGGTATAGATTCTATATATTTATTATTAATCCTAGATTGAGAAAAAAATATTTTTTTTGAATTACAAAGCATATTTGAAAGGGTATGATTTCTTTCTTCTATCTTATTGTCATATGTGTAAATATCATCGTTAGATTGGCTTGTATTATTTGATGATTTTGAAATGAAATTTTCTATATAAGATTTTCTATTTTCAAAATTTTGATTCATACCAATAAAAAAAACATACTCGAAAACACATCCCTTAAAGCTATCAATATGACCAATTGCTATTCCCTTACCGAGATTATCTTTTTCTGATGGAAATGAAGATAATTGTTCTAGAAACATTGTCATATGAAAAGATAGTGGAGATACTTCATTATCTAATGAAATTTTCCTAAAAGTATCAAAAAAAAGTTGAAATCTATCATCTGGCTCTAAAAAAGTAAATTGTTTAATCAATTTACTTACTAAGTCAATAAATTGATTCCATGAAAAACAAGATTCTATTTTTTCCTCAGCAAAGATTTTTTTTATATTTGTAAAAAAGCTTAATATATCTTGTGATATTAGTATTTTATTACTTTCGTATTTATCTTTAGTTGAATCTTGCTCAAACCCAAATATATTTTTTTTATAGTTTATAAATTTTGTGATTAAATCAATATACTTATTTATTCTATCCATAGATTCATCTAGTTCATATTCAACAAAATTAAGGTTAGCTTCATATAAAATTTCAATTGTTAAATTTGGTAAAAACTTATTATCATTTTGTAAGATTTTAAAGTTCGAGTTCTCAAAAATACTTACAATACTTTGGAAATCAAATTTACATAAAAGTAAATCAAAAAATTCATTAATAAACCTACCGAGCTCTGATTGAGACAATGCTGTCTTTGTAAATGTGGTAGTTGGTAATCCGTATCTATCACAATTAGAAGTTACAATATTATAATAAGTTTCGTCCTCATAAATAATTGCTATATTATTCATTTGTATATTTTTTTCACTTATTAAAATGTTTTTTATGTTCCTAAAAAGTAATCTAATTTCATCATGAATATTAAACACAGATGAAACATCAGCAATATTTTTAGATTGTTTATTTGTAATAGCAGCAAAATTTATTTTTTCTTTACTCATAATTTCAGTATCATAAGTACTTATTTGAAATATATTATTATGATTTAATAAATAGTTAAAAAGTTTTTTTTGTAGATTACTAGCATAATAAATATCAATAAATATAACTTTACCTAATGATAATATTTCTATTTTTTTATTAGAAAAAAGATAGTAAAGTTCAGTAGAAATTTCGTCTTCATCTAAATATTTTGATGATTCTTTTTTATAATCCTTATATGCATATAAAACTTGCGAAAAAAAATCATTCGAGTTTTTTATTAATTTATCTACTGATTCTAAATTCATTCGTTGTAATTCAAAAAATAAATAATAAAATTCCGAAATATTTTCATAGTTGTTTGTATCAATTAAAGATGCAAGGTACTTAGATTTACTTATTGATCTATAAATTAAATCTTTGGATATAGTTTGATTAATAAATTTTTTATTTATTTTATTATTTTTAATATAAATATCATATAAAAAATTCTTATAACTAACTATATTGACATTAAATAAACCCATAGATGACAAGTATCTACGTAAATAAAAATTAGAAAAATTTGTAGGGGTAACTATAGAAATAGTTTCCGTCGAATCGCTAGATCTTATCTCACTAATTTTATTTTTTAATAATTCTATGTGTTTATCTGGAATAAACTTAGACATATACAAATATTATCATGTTTTTTCAGAATTTATAATTTAAAATTTAAAAAAAATGTTATTATAAAATACAATGAAACATTATATAAATAATATTAATTTAAACCCACCATATCCAGAAGATAACAAAAAAATAATATTTGGAATGGGTTGCTTTTGGGGTGCTGAAAGATTATTTTGGCAAATTGAAGGGGTATATGTAACTGTAGCTGGGTATTCTGGCGGCTCTAAGGAAAATCCATCTTACGAAGAAGTCTGTTCTGGAATTACTAATCATGCTGAGGTTGTATTAGTAGTATATGACCCTAAAAAAGTAGTTTTAGAAGATCTACTGAAAGTTTTTTGGGAAAACCATGATCCCACACAATACATGAGACAAGGAAACGATATTGGAAGTCAATATAGAAGTACTATTTATATATATGACGATGAAGATTATACTCTTTGCAATAAAAGTAAATTCAAATATGAAAACATACTAAAAAATGTTGGTTATGGTGAAATCAAGACAGAAATAGAATTCCATAAAAATTTTTATATAGCAGAAGAATATCATCAACAATATCTTGCAAAAATACCAAATGGCTACTGTAATCATGGCTTTTGTCAGGCAGAGTATAAAAAGTAAATTGATTTCATGAAAAAAACTATAAATAGCATACTACCAAATTTAATTATGGGGCTTCATCCTTATGATGGAGTGTCTTATAAGAATAAAAATATCGACAAAAAAAATCTTGAGTTATTCAAAAACACTTGTTCTGTTTCAAAAGTATATGAATATGTCATAAAAAAATATAATCTTTCAATGGCACAAATTGACCATATGAATCCTAGATTAAATAGACAACATATTCAAGCTTTACAAGAAACAGAAAATAAAACTAAGAAAAAAATTGACCTATTAGCCTACATACTAATACCGATTAAGTATGAAAATAAAATCATATCATACAGTAAAAGAAGTCATGCAACTCTTTTTCATGCAGATATGAATCATATAGGTTATGAAAAATATATAAATAAAATATATAAAGATGAAATATTAAAATATAATTTGGAGGGTGATTATAATAACCTAATAACTAGTAATAATACTAAACCCTACACTGAAATGGAATCTGAAAATTTTACAATAGATTATAGTCTACTTGAACAATATATAGGATTTTTTCATGGCTGTGATATTTTAATTGCGGACCCCGGAGCAGAAATAGATTTATTAGCAATTACTGGAAGATTTGACCTTATAAAAGAATATATTAATTTCTTAAGAAAAAAATTCAAAATAGTAATTACCAGCGTTCATCATGCGGGTATAACTATACCTTTATTAGAAGAAAACAATATAGATATTGATGGCTATCTTACTCCGACTAATAAATTAGGAATGATGATGTTTCCTAACAAAGAAACAGTTGAGTTCGCTGTTAAGAATACTAATAAACCTGTTATAGGAATGAAACCTCTTGCAGGAGGAAGATTTCTAGGAGAGCAAGCATTTGAATATGTTTTTGATAAACTAAAAATTAATTCATGTATGTTTGGAATGGGTACAATAGAGCAAGCAGACAGTACTATAAAATCAGCTTTAAACGTAATAAAATAATATTATTTTTTTACACCATCACCTGATTTAAAAGCTGACTTCAATAATATTGGGGCAATAATTGTAGTTATAACTGTCATAACTATAGATGCTCCAAATATTGTCTGATCTATTATTCCCGCTGACAAGCCTATACCTGCAATAATTAAAGCCACTTCGCCTCTTGGCAACATACCTAAAGCAATTCTATATGATCCTTTTTTTGTAAATCCTACAAATAAAGCCGGGAATCCAGATCCAAACATTTTACTGAAAACAGCAAATATAGTTAACACAACTGTAAATATAATCGCAGATGATAAAGAAACGTCTGGATCACTGCCAAAAGCTGAAAAATCAACCTGCATTCCTATAACAACAAAAAATATAGGCACAAGAAAATCATTAATTGATTTCATAGGTTTTTCTACATGATGCATTAAATCTGTGTCTGACAACGCTAAACCCATTGTGTATGCCCCAATAATCATAGCTAATCCAAAATAAATTTCTGCAACTGCAGCAGCAAGCAATGCTAAAGCTAAAACTATAGCTATAGTAGCACCTTGCACATTAAACCACATTATTACTCTGGAAATTCTGCTTGCAAGTAAAGAACCAAAAAACATTAGTCCTAACCAGAAGCCCAGCGCCTTGAGAAGTATAGTAACAATTGAACTCAAGGTTACATTACCATCAGCTGAAATACCAACTACTACTGCCAATATCACTATACCTAAAACATCATCCACTACTGCAGCAGCTAGAACAGTTACTCCCTCAGGGGATGACAATTTCCCCATATCAGTTAATACTCTAGCAGAAATACCAACTGAAGTTGCAGTCATAATAGCCCCAACGAATAAAGCAGGTATTAATTCATTTATAGAATCAAATGAAGCAAAACCTAATGAAATAGTAGCGAAAAAACCTAGTAGGAAAGGAAGAAAAACTCCTCCTAAAGCTACTGCAGATGCTGGTTTAATATATTGAAAGAATTTCTTTCGATCTGTTTCCAATCCTACTTCAAAAAGTAAAATTACAGCAGCCATTTGAGCTATAAAAAATAATTGAGGCTCTACTGGTAATACTGAATGACCATCATCAAAAATCTCAAAAATTGGTTTGGAGTTAAACCAATGAATACCACCCAAAAGATATGGAGAAATTAATATCCCAGCAATTAATTCGCCTAAAACTGGAGGTATTTTTATATATCTTTCGGAAATTTCTCCTGCTAATTTGGCTACGAATAAAATTATAGCTAACAAAAAAATAATATGTGCAACTACTTCTAAGGGGCTTTCATGAGACAAATTACATACTTCTTTCTAATTATTAATAATTTTTTTTGCTTTTAATTCTAAATCTTTTTTTGAAAATGTTAATAATCCAATCAACGTATTTTGCTCAGAATAAGCAACAATATCTTCTTTATCATCGTAAATTATGGGTTTATTTATGCTACTTAATGAAATTTTTTGACCTGTACGAGCCATTTTCTCCTGGGAAATATCACAACTAAAATTTTTTAGATGCTTTAGAGTGTAGTCTACTGGCATAATATAATTATTAATATCTCCATTTTTGACATATTGATCTATATCATCAATTTTTATAGAATTTTTCAATTCAAATACTCCAGCCCTTGTTCTTTCTAAACTAACTAAATGAGCAAGAGAACCTAATTTTTCTCCTAAATCATTAGCAAAACTTCTTACATAAAAGCCGTGAGAACAATCTAGTCTTAATGTTAAAAATGGTAGGTTGTAGTTTATAAGTTCTATTTTATAAATCTTGATTTCTCGAATTTTTCTTTTTACAGTTTTTCCTTCCCTAGCTAATTTGTATAATGGCACACCATTATGTTTTAGTGCAGAATACATAGGGGCTATTTGAGATTGTATATTTTTCAGTTCACAGAGTGTATCTTGAATATGTTTTTTTGTTATAAATGAATAATCTTTAGTATTTATGACTTTACCGTGAGAATCATATGTATCCGTTGATTCTCCAAGTTTTATTGATGCTAAGTACGACTTACTACCGTGTAAAATATATTCGGAAAACCTTGTTGCTGAATTCAAGCAAATCGGAAGAACGCCAGTAGCAAGTGGATCTAAAGTTCCACCATGCCCTATTTTCTTAACCCCCAATAAACCCTTAAGTTTCCTAACAACATCATTTGAAGTCCAATCAATAGATTTATTAATATTAATATAACCATTTGTAGTATTAATAGAATTCAATATACTAATCTGAAAAAGTTGATTTGTTATTATCTTGATAAATCACATTATCAATTAAATCATTCATTTCAGAGGAATAATTTAGATCATTATCAAGAAAAAAATTTAACTTAGGAATTTTTCTTATTTTAATTTTTTTTGATAACAAAATTCTTAGTCTATTTGATGCAGAATACAACGCTTCCATACTAGACATTCTTTCATTTTCATCTCCAAAAATTGAAACATAGATTTTTGCATTGGAAAGGTCTGGACTTGTATCAACATTAGTTATGGATGTCATCATGGAGAATCTCGGATCATTAATATTCTCAGAGAGGAGTGTTCCTAATTCTTTCCTAATTGTAAAGTTAATTCTTTCGATACGTTTAGACATACTAATTTCAAAATATTATTTTATTTATTTTGCCTAATTTCGTAGGCTTCTAATACATCCCCTATTTCATAATCATGAAAACCATCAATCATGATACCACCTTCAAAGTTATTTGCTAGTTCATTCACATTTTCTTTAAGATGCTTCATAGATGTTATAGCTCCATCAAAAATTTCTTCTCCAGATCTGATTACTTTCATTCTACCTGAACGTTTCATTGATCCATCCGTAACCCTAACACCTGCAATTTTTTCTCGCTTTCCTCTTGTAAACACTTCTAAAATATTAGCATGACCTAACACAACAGAAATTTTTTCTGGTTCTAAAAGGTTTTTAGCAGAATTAGCGACATCATCAATAAGGTTATAAATTATGTCATATGTTCTTATTGTGACGTTTTCTAATGTTCCCTTTTTACGAGCACCTGATTCTACATTGGTTTCAAAACCTAAAATGATTGCATTTGAAGCAGATGCAAGTAATATATCTGACTCTGTAATTGCTCCCGAGGAGCAATGTATAATTTTTATCTCTACATCGTCTATAAAAATCTGTTGAACAGCCCTACTTACTGCATCAATTGAACCACTATTACCAGTTTTAATGATTATTGCTAATTCATGATCACCAGACTGTTTTACCCTTCTCAGGACTTCATCCATAGTTGTTGCAGATTTATTCGCCTTATGTTGAGAAGATAATCTTTCTCTAGTTTGTAATAGTTCTTTAGCATCTTTTTCTGATTCCATTACATCAAACTGATCACCAGAGCTAGGCAATCCATTTAATCCTAAAATTTCTACTGGAGTAGATGGTAATGCTAAATCAATATTTTCACCAAAACCGTCTATCATAGATTTAATTTTACCTCTAAGTTTTCCAGCAACAATAATATCTCCATTTTTTACAGAACCTGAACGAACCAAAATTGTTGCAATAGAACCTTTTTTTCTGTCCATTTTCGACTCAATAACAACCCCGATACCTAATCGATTTGGATTAGCTTTTAACTCTTGAATTTCAGAAAGTAATAGAATATTTTCAAGCAATTCATCAACGCCATCACCTTTAAGTGCAGAAATTGGGACTGCAATAGTATCGCCGCCATATGATTCAACTATTACTTCGTGTTCAGCAAGTTGTGCGTAAACCTTGTCTACATCAGAACCTTGCAAGTCTATTTTATTCATCGCTATTATTAATGGAACATTTGCTGCTCTAGCATGGTCTATTGCTTCAATAGTCTGAGGCATGACTCCATCATCCGCAGCAACCACGATTATTGCTATGTCAGTTACTTGAGCTCCATTTGCTCTCATTTGTGTAAAAGCAGCGTGTCCAGGTGTGTCTATAAATGTAATTTTACTATTATTTTTTTCAACTTGATAAGCACCAATCCCTTGTGTAATTCCACCAGCTTCGGAATCAACTACTTTTGTACCTCTAATATAATCAAGAAGGGTTGTTTTTCCGTGATCAACATGTCCTAATATAGTGACAATAGGGGGACGAGGAAGGGCATTTTCTTCTGATAAATCTGAATCAACCCCAGTTTTCTTTGAAGCTAAACTCTCTTCTTTTTCTTTAGGTTTCAGTACTCCAATTTCAAAAGATGCAGCTACCTTAGCAGCAATTTCAAACTCAATTGTTTCATTAACTGTTGCCATAACCCCTAATCTCATCAAAGATTTTATTACATCTACATTTGAAAGTTCTAAAATATTAGCTAACTCTCCTACACTAATGTTTGATGGCAACTCAACCGGTGCTTTATTTTCGTTACTGTTTGTTATTTGATTTGAATCTTGTACCATGTGTTTACTTTAAATTGGAATATTTACCTAATTCTATCAAATAAGATTAAGAAAAAGTTTTAAGAATAATCTTTAGATTATAGTTATTAAAGGTTTATGAGTTTATTTTCTTCTTTTACTTTTTGCACTACTGCCACCTCTTTTTCCACCTTTTCGCCCTTCATCTGTTTCATAAAATCCAGATATATCTTCGGCAAACCTTATTCCAGTACTTTCTTCTTTTTTAGGTGTATTATACATAGAATTATCTACCTGCCATAATTCATCAGATGATACATCTAGCATTTCATTTTCTTTTGAATCTTTTTCTAACTTTTCTTGCTTTTCAAGTTCTTCAAGTTCTTTTTCCAGGGCAAGTAGTTCGTCTTCTGCACTTTGCTCAGTTTCTTTAGAAATAATTTCTTGGTTATTTTGATTTTCTTCTAAATGATTTTTATCTTCGTCAATTTGTTCATTAGTTTCTTTAGTTTGATTAAGTTCAATATTATCTGTTGTTATTTCGGAAGAATCCTCCATAGTATCTGACACATCCTCAGTTTGAACATCACTAGCTCCTTGAATATCAACTTTCCAATTAGTCAATCTAGAAGAAAGCCTAGCATTTTGACCATCTTTACCAATAGCCAAAGATAGTTGTTTATCAGGAACAATAACTAAAGCTGTCTCTTCTTCTCTATTAATATCCACCTTATCAACCACTGCAGGACTAAGTGAATTTGAAATAAATTTAACCGGATCTTCACTCCACTCAACTACATCTATTTTTTCTCCTAATAATTCATTAACAACATTTTGGATTCTTATACCTCTAAGTCCAACACATGCACCTACAGCATCAATTCCTTCTTGATTAGATAAAACAGCAACTTTTGATCTTGCACCAGGCTCTCTAGCTATAGCCTTAATTTCAATTACACCATTATAAATTTCTGGAACTTCAACTTCAAATAATTTTCTAAGAAGATCTGGGTGAGTTCTTGAAACTATAATTTCAGGACCTCGTATCGTTCTAGCCACTTGAACAACATAGAATTTCAACTGTTGAGATGGCCTATATCTTTCAAAAGAAGATTGTTCAGATGGAGGCATAATTGCTTCAGTATTACCAATATCAACTGTGACCCATCTCGATTCAACTCTTTGAATGGTACCTGTAAGAACTTCACCTTCTTTATCAATATATTCTTCAAAAACTATATCTCTTTCAGAATCTCTTAATTTCTGCATTAAGACTTGTTTAGCAGTCTGAGAAGCTATCCGTCCAGGATTAAATTCTAATTGACCAGTTTCGATAATATCTCCAATTTTATAATCAGGGTTAATTTCTTTTGCTTGATCAATAGTTAAATGCATGCCTTCATCCTCAACTTCTTCAACAACATGCTGAACTGTTTTTACAACAGTTTCTCCCGTAATAGGGTCCATATTTACTATTACATCATTTCCATTAGATAACGGATCTCGTTTGTATGCTGCAGCCAATGCAGTTTCAACTGCACGTAAAACAACCGGTTTTGGTAGATTTCTTTCTGCTGCTAATTGATTTACAGCTAATAATAAATCACTCTTCAAAAATAAACTCCATTTGTTTCCTAAAAAAGAAAAAGCGGGCATAGCCCACTTCTCTCACAAAATAATATTATAAATAATATTGTATCATTTTTTTTTTTGAAAGTCCTACGTATATTTTTATGTATTTATTGAATTAAATTATTTATAAAGTCTACTAATTTAGATTCAGAAATATAACTACTATTTGAATCTTTACGTGACTTTATCTCAATATTAGTTTCTTGGAAATTTTTCTTACTAATAATTATTCTTATAGGAAAACCAACCAAATCCGAATCCTTGAATTTTACACCAGGTGGCAAATCTCTATCATCAAAAAGTACGTCTATATGATTTTTTGATAATAAATCATAAATTTTTTCACATTTATCATTTACTTCTTTTTCTTCAAGATTAATTCCAATTAAATTTACTGTAAAAGGTGAAATTGATGCTGGAAGATTTATTCCATTTTCATCATGATTAGCTTCTATTGCAGCAGCAAGTAATCTACCAATACCAATTCCATAACATCCCATCAATATAGGTCTAGTTTCGCCAGTTTTATCTGTGAAATTAGCCCCCATAATTTCAGAATAAGTATATCCTAACTTAAAAACATGTCCAACTTCTATACCTTTTTTTGCGATTAGTTTGCCTGAATTATTAGGAGATTGAAATCCTTCTTTAGCCTCAGCAATATCACCAACTATTTCTGATCTAAAATCTCTTGGATAATTAACATTTTTAAAATGAAAATGCTCCTTATTTGCTCCTGCTGTATAATTAGAACCAATTTCTATAGAATCATCTATAACACTTTTTATACTGGTTCTGTTAATTGGAGATGCATATCCAGGAATAAATCCAGCGTTGATTACTTCTTCAGATGAAGCTATTCTTAAATCCTTAGATCCTAAAATATTTCTTAGTTTTGTTTCATTAACATCGTAGTCAGCTCGTATGACTGCAATAATAATTTCGCCATCTGAATTATAAATAACAGATTTTGCTATTTTATTTTTTGGTATTTTACAAAAATCAGATAATTTTTCTATGGTATTTATATTTTTAGTTTCAATAATTTCTTTAACTAATATTTTATCCTCAGAATAATCAGTTTTTATAAATTCTGCTTTTTCTAAATTAGCTGCATAACTTTCATCAGGAGAGATTAATATAGTATCATCACCACTATCTGCAATTAACACAAATTCTTTTGATTCTTTTCCGCCAATACCTCCAGAATCAGCATCAACAATTACAATTTCTAATCCACATTTAGAGAATATTCTTTTGTAGGTCTTTAGCATTGTTTCGAAACTTTTATCTAAGCCTTTTTCATCCACATCAAAAGAATAGGCATCTTTCATTTCAAACTCTCTGACTCTCAACAACCCTCCTCTAGGCCTCGTTTCATCACGAAATTTGGTTTGAATTTGATATATTGTTACAGGCAGATCTCTATAACTTGAAACGAATGATCTAATCATAGCTGTAGCAGTTTCTTCATGAGTTGGCGCAATAACTAAAGTACGTTCTCTTTTATCCTTAAAATTTGCTAGTGGAGGAAAAAAGGTTTCAGCTCTTCCAGATTCTTCCCATAATTCTTTTGGTTGAATTACAGGCATATTAACTTCAGCACAACCTGATAGATTCATTTCATCTCTTATTATTTCTCTAATCTTAGAAATAGATCTATTTCCTATAGGTAACAAGCTAAATATACCAGCTGCAACTTGTTGAACATATCCAGCTCTCAAAAGTAACCTATGGCTGATATTTTCAGCATCTGATGGTATATCACGGAGTGTTTTTAATAGTAGATTAGAAGCTTTCATACAAACTTTATTTCTTTTGACCTCTCTGCGCCCATTCTGAATTTACAAACATATTCAGTCCTGGGTCAGCCATGACTTTCGAGTTAGTTAATTCAGGAGGATTTGAAAGAATAAAATCTTCATCTAACTCTATACCCCAACCAGGCTTATCTGGTACAGGGAAATATCCATCAACAACTTCCGGGTAACCTGATCCTGCTTTTTTTACATGTGGGTCAGCAAAGTCATTAAAATGTTCTAAAATCTTTACATTTCTTAGTGTAAGACATAAATGCAACGCAGCCATAGTAGAAACTATACCTCCAACATTATGAGGAGCAACCATTATTGAATATGATTCTGCAGTTGAAGCAATCTTTTTAGTTTCTAAAATACCACCACTTTGAGTAATATCTGGTTGAAGCACATCTACACTTTGAGTGCTCCATAATTCTCTAAATTCTGGTGCACCATACAACCTTTCTCCAGTTGCTATAGGCAAGGATGTATGCTGTCTAACAGATTTTAATGCAGGTATATCCCCTGGTCTAACAGGCTCTTCAATCCAGCCAATATTATATTTTTCAATAAATCTAGCAATTTCTCTTGCTTGTAATGGAGCAAATCTACCATGCATCTCAATCATAATTTGAGCTTGAGTACCAGCGACTGATGCAACAGCCTCTATTAGGTCTAATGACCTATAGAATTCTGGCCTTTCAAGTTCTAAATCTCCATTTCCAAATGGATCAAACTTCATTGCTTTATAGCCCTTATCCAAAACTTTTTCTGCAGCAGTAGCATATTGTTCAGGAGATCTTTCAACTGTATACCATCCATTTGCATAAGCCTGAACTTTGTCTTTTACTTGACCGCCCAAAAGCCTATATACTGGTTGATTACATGATTTTCCAATGATATCCCAAAATGCAAGTTCTACCAAAGCTAGGCCAGTATAAACTACCTCTCCTGGCTTACCAAAATCTTCTAAAGTCATTCTCCTATAAAGAGCTTCTACATCAAAAGGATCATGGCCAATAAAATGCCTCTCGACATCTTTTAGATACTGTGTGACTGTATGAGTTTTACCTAACACCCTAGCCTCTCCAATACCAGTTATACCTTCGTCTGTTTCAATAATGCAATAAGTTAAATTTCTCCAAGGTGTTCCTAGTACCAAAGTCTTAAAACTTGTTGTTTTCATAATTCTCCTTTATTCATAAACTTTATATTTTATTCAGAATATATTGACATTTCATCACTCTGCTTTGTACTGACATCAAGTAGGACACTTTTTCCTTCTTCAAAGTTTACTCTTTTTGCCTCGGCAAGTGATTTACCAATTTCGTTAGGTTCAGTAATTTTTATTCCTACCCCTCCTAGACCTTCTGCAATAGCAGCATAATCTCCGGTCATATTTCCTGCATCAAAACCTTCCATAGCTGTAGGCATATGGTGATTATACCCTCCCATAGTTTTATTGTTTAATACTATGGTAGTAATGGGAGCGCCACATCTATTTGCTGTCTCAAGATCAAGACCAGACATCCCAAATGCTGCATCACCCATAAAATTAACACAAAATTTGGACGGATCTGCAATTTTTGCACCAATCATTAAAGGTATTCCATATCCTAAATGTGTACTTTTCCCCCAACCAATATAGCTATGAGGAACTGTAGCTGTATAAAATGGCATAATTTCGTCTCTTGGATGACCTGCATCATGAGTCATAATTGTATTTTCATGATCAACATTTTTGTTAATTTCATTTATTAATCTATAAGGATTAATAGGAACATCATCAGAATTTAGTAATTTGTCAAAGTCACTTAACCATTCTTCTTTAACACGATTAATTTCGTTCTCAAGAATTGTATTTTTTTCTCTACCATTTTCTCCTAAAATTGACTTTGCCTCATCAATCATCATACATAAAGTTTTTCTTGCATCTCCAATCAAACCTATTTCTGTAGGATATTGCTTGTCTATATCTTCATAATTATTTGTCGAGTGAATAATAGTTTTACCTTTTGGAATGTCTATACCATAATTTGTAATAGTCAAACTTGCCCCAATAGCAAACAAAACATCACTTTCATACAACCACTTAAAAACTCCTTTTGGTGCAGTTCTGTTAGCAGAACCTAAGGATAATGGATGTCTTTCGTCAAAAGCAGATTTACCTGGCATTGTTGTAATAACCGGAATTTGTAATAATTCAGCTAGTTCTTTAAGTTTTTCTGTTGCCGCAGAATACAAAATACCTTGTCCAGCCCAAATTACAGGATTATCAGCATTAATTATTTTCTTTATTGCTATTCTTAAATCTTCTTTTGCAGGTGCTGCTAAATATGACTTAGGAGAATGAAAATTTTCCATACCCAATATTTGACCTTTTTCTTTCTTGACTTCAATTTCACTAAGACTTCTAGGAATTTCCAAAAGCACTGGACCAGGACGGCCGTTTTTTAGAGCAGAGAAAGCTCTTCTCATAAGAGAAGGTAAACGGTGATATGAATTTACAGATGCAGACCATTTTGTTATATTTTTATAATTTTCAGTTGATGTAAAATTAGGATAAACATCTTCTTTTTCGATGGATTGTCCTTCTGGTAAAAATAATATAGGAACTCCATCTGCCCAAGCCTGCGCTATACCACCAAATGCATTTTCAGCACCAGGACCATGTTGACATGCAAAAACACCATATTTACCTTTTTCTGCCATTAACCTAGAATAACCATCAGCTGCCATAATTCCTCCCCTCTCCTGTCTAAAAACTACTGGCCTTACTCCAAACTTCGCACATGATTCAATTAATGGGTTATTAGGGAAACATGCTAACCACTCAACACCTTCACTTTTTAATGTGTAAGCTATAAGATCAAATCCATTGCTTATTTTTTCAATATCATTCATTTTTTTCTCCTAATTTAATTTAAAAATAACAAAAATTGTCAAATCTCGTATTAAAACCTCTAAGATTCTAACTTATAAGTAGTAATAAAATCATTAAGAAATATGATTTATTTTCTATTTATATAAAAAAATAACAATCAATAAATATAAAAAA
>CETH01443764.1_pt1 | contig 18011 bp, 15 predicted proteins | sample 361461 | NCBI WGS metagenome assembly CETH01 (sample SAMEA2622695, study PRJEB7988) | marine metagenome | isolation source: saline water (ENVO:00002010), including
GGATTCTCAAAGACCTACTCAATGACCGGGTGGCGAGTCGGGTACCTTGCAGCACCTAAAGACCTCGTCCACATGCTTATCGAGCCGCGCCATACGCTTTCAATCAATGCCTGCACCATGAGTCAGCATGCGGCCCTCGCTGCGCTGACCGGACCACAGGAACCGATCGACGCAATGATCGATGAATACGCTAAGCGACGGGCATGGCTCATGCCCGCACTCGACGATATCGGCTTTACATATGGACATCCCGGCGGAGCCTTCTACATCTACACAAACGTATCCTCTTCTGGGATGCCGTCTCCAGACTTCTGCCTGCAACTCCTCCAGGATACGGGGGTGATGCTGTTTCCCGGCACAATGTTCGGGGACGAAAGCACCGATTACATACGGATCAGCTATCTGCAACCTCTCCCAATGATACAAGAAGCAATAGATCGCATTTCATCCTTCTCGGCCCGTGCGCAAGCTGAAGCGGAGCGCGCTCGCCAGTGATTCGATAATGACCGTCATTCAACACTGACCCTGATACAGATACCTAGATGATCAAACCGAACACAGAGAACCGCTTCGTTGGAATCCAGGCTAGTCCCATCAGCTTCGTTGACGAGGGTGTCGACAATGTGCTAGAGACCCTTCAGAACCGTGTTGGGGTGAACGTGCTCATGCTCGGAACAGTGAGCTGGCTAGGGCTTAAATCGGGCCGTTCCATCAGCCATGACCTCGACGGTTGGCCAGACCACGGCGTGCCGGAACCATACCAAATGCGAGGAGGTGCCTACTTCGATCCAGACCCTCGGTACTACAACGACACCTTCATGTCAGACTATCGGAGTCAGGACCCCGAGTTCGCTGGTAAAGACATACTTAAGATGGTCGTTCCGGATGCACATGAGCGGGGCATGAAGGTCTACATCGAACTAATGGAGCCGTTCTTCAAGTACGCAGGGCATGGTTCAGCGGGCAACGTGGAGATTCCGACTCTCGCACAAGCAATGGAAGTAGACCTCTTGGGCCGCATCGGTGGGTCTCCATCTACGTCAAATCCAGGTTACCGAAAGTGGATTCACTCCATGATCGAAGACCAAGTTCGAAATCATGAAATTGATGGAGTGATGTGGTGTAACGAGCGAAACTCACCACTAGATACCCTCATCCAAGGTGACGCACCGGGAGACTTCTCCGAAGCTGCACGTCACGAAGCTAACGAGCGCGGTATCAACGTGGAGGCGTGCCGCCAAGCGTTGCTCCGTATTTATGACGTTATGCAAGAGGCTAAGGCAGGAAAGCACTTCGCGGACGGCGCCCTTATTGAGTTCGTGAGGGTTCTCCTCGATAACCCAGAGGCTTTGATATGGGAAAAGTTTTGGCTCGAAAGAAACAAAGACCTAGACCGGGAACTGTACGGGCTCGTCAAATGGTGCAAGCCCGAGCTTCCCTTCGGACTGAACGTTTGGAACCGAAACCACTTCAACCTGATTAGGCGTGCCCAGTGGCCTTGGGCAGAGCAAACCCGATACGCGGACTTCGTAAAACCGATCACCTACCAACATCAGGCCGGTGAAGTCTGGGACCGGGAGCTAGGATTCTTTCGGACCACCCTTCTGCGAGACTTCGAGCCCAATGAAGCCACCCGCGGACTCTTCCGCATCCTGGGTATTAACGAAGCTCCCTACGAGAAACTAGTGGAGACTGGTATGGATCCCGACACCTACGTATATGGCCAATGCGAAGACGCCCTCAAGGGTGTCGACGGCGGCGCCAAGGTTTATATGGGGATAGGTGTGGACGCTCCACGAACACGCCCCGAAACCGCAACGTGCTCTAAAGACATCGTGTACAGATCGGTAATGGCGACATACAAGGCGGGGGGACACGGGATAGTCCTCTCGCCCAATTATGCTTCGATGCAACTAAAGCACCTAGACGGTGTGGCCGAAGCGCTTGAAGAGCTCGGCCTCAGGTGACGACTTCGCCCCTCCTTCAGGTCCATGATCTCCAGACGAGCTTCATGCTCGGAGGAAGGGACCCTCTCGCGGCTGTAGATGGGGTCAGTTTTCACGTTGATCCTGGGGAAACGCTAGCTATAGTCGGAGAGAGTGGGTCCGGAAAATCAGTCACAGCGCTCTCAATTATGCAGCTTTTACCAGCACGGGTAGGTCAGATTACTCAGGGTTCGATACATCTGAGAGATAGGGAGCTGACCCAGTTGAAAGAAGAAGACATGAGGGCGATCCGGGGTCGCGAGATCGGAATGATCTTTCAGGAGCCTATGACCAGTCTGAACCCGGTACACACGATTGGAAGGCAGATCGCCGAAGTGTTGATAGAGCATGAGGAGATATCGTCAACGGAGGCTCGGGATCGTTCGATAGCCATGCTTGAGTTGGTCGGGATCCCTTCGCCAAAAAGGCGTGTGGACAACTATCCACATGAAATGTCGGGAGGAATGCGCCAGCGTGCGATGATAGCTATGGCCCTAGCATGCAATCCGAGCCTACTCATAGCTGATGAACCTACAACCGCGCTCGACGTAACCATTCAAGCTCAGATTCTAGACCTGATGGAGGAGCTCCAAAATCGACTTGGGATGGCGATCATCTTCATAACACACGACTTAGGTGTCGTCGCCCAGATGGCACAACGCGTTGTCGTCATGTACGCCGGCCAAATAGTGGAGCAAGGCCCGGTACATGAAATCTTCGAGCGTCCATGCATGCCCTATACAGAGGGTTTGATTGCTTCGATTCCACGTCTCGGCAACGCCGAGAAGGGTCAGCGCCTGCGAACTATCCCGGGGAACGTGCCATCCCTGTCCGAGCGACCCGACGGATGCCGGTTCTCTAACCGCTGCAGCCACGTATCAGAAATCTGCACCGAGGGATTACCGGCTCTCGAAATTCGGTCACGTGGACATGAAGTTCGTTGCTCCCGGTGGAGAGACTTGGACCTAACCGCTAAGGCTGTTTCGTGACCGATGAACTACTTCGGGTCGACAGACTCGTGAAGCACTTCCCCGTTCGGGGCGGGGCGCTGAACAGAGTGGTTAATCAGGTCAAAGCGGTTAACGGAGTGTCATTTGACGTGAAACGCGGCGAAGTACTCGGCCTCGTTGGAGAAAGTGGGTCGGGAAAGACAACGGTCGGACGTTTGGTGCTTAGTCTGGAGGAAGCGACGTGCGGAAACGTCTTTTTCGACGGTATCAATATTACCGCTCTGTCAAAGAAAGAGATGCGCCGGTTTCGAACACGGATGCAGATAATCTTTCAGGACCCGTACGCTAGCCTGAATCCACGTGAACGTGTCCGAACTGTTATAGGTCATGCTCTAGCACTTCACGACATCGGCCCTCCCGAATCACACCCTGACCGAGCCGTTCAGCTTATGGAGCAGGTCGGGCTGTCAGCCGCACAACTCGATCGCTTCCCACACGAGTTTTCTGGTGGTCAGCGACAAAGAATCGGCATCGCGAGAGCACTGGCAGTTAATCCGGACTTCATAGTTGCAGACGAGCCCGTTTCAGCTCTAGATGTCTCGGTTCAAGCACAGGTCATCAACCTTCTAAGCGACCTGAAGGATGAACTCAACCTTACGATGCTCTTCATCGCGCACGATCTGGCAGTGGTAGAGCACGTATGTGATCGCGTTGCGGTAATGTACTTGGGGAAAATCATGGAGATCGCTCCAGCCGACACTCTCTACAGTCGACCCAACCACCCGTACACCGAAGCGCTGCTATCAGCGGTGCCGACTCCCGAACCCGGACGCAAAAGGGACAGGATCACACTTAGCGGTGATATCCCCAGCCCTATCGATCCTCCTACAGGATGTGTCTTCCGGACTCGATGTCCACGAGCCGAAAAGGTCTGCTCGGAAAAGATGCCCGAACTCGTGGGGCTAGGCGAAGGGCACTTTAGCGCCTGCCACCTGACCACATGATACCCGGTACCAACGCCGATTGATGCTGACACGACTAGGTACCTTGATTCACTGGACCGGATTTGTAGTGGGGTGCGGGTATTGGGCACTGTGGAGCTACCTACTCCTCGGCCTAAAAGACATAGCCAACGAAGGCATCGTTTGGGCTATCTGGCCACTCACATTTGCTGTCCCAAATGTTGCCGGTTGGGCGCTGGACTATGTGCTGACCGGCCGCCGGGAGTTTTGGCCTTGGAAGCTAAAGCAGCCAGACCACGACTTCACAATTCGCAAGAAGAGCCCCTCTTCCAATTCCGATACACAATGAAACCGTAGATGAGTCCCCATAGCGCAATTAGTTCAATCCGTTGCGAGTAGAGAACTAGAAAGAGGGCACCGTATAGCAGCAACTGCTGCGGAGGTTTCTGGCCTCAGAGCGACTTCATTTTTTCTCCACCAAAAAATCTGTTAACTGCATTGACCAAGTATACGCTATGCTGCCTAGTAGGTTTCTTCTCCTCACCTATCTAGGTTACCGGAAAGTTCACTAAAACGTCCTTCGCCATTCGCACTATAGAGACTAGCACCATGAGCGACATCATAAAATTCGCGATCAAAGCGCTGATAGCGGGTGCAATCGTTTGGGCTTTGTATAACCACTTCAGCCCCCTGCAAAACTGCTTGAGGATGATCGAAAGCGGAGGGCTAGAGCTCGAACAATTGGAGGGGACAAAGTTGACTGAAGGCATAGTGAGTCGGCTAGAGAGCTCGGGGTTGGCTGACCGGCTAGAGCTACTGGGGTTAGGCGACTTGCTAGAGACAATAGAGTCGAGTGACTGGTTAGATGGATTGGAAGTGGACAAGGCTCTAGAGGGATTGGGGGGAGCAGCTCAAGGTGCAGCCAGAGCTGTCTGTGTCAGCCAAACAGCTTGGTAATCAGCGACTGAGGACCGGACTACACCCTACTCTGGTTTTACAGCTCGAGTGCAGGCACGCCTCCAAAGCACGAACAGCCAGACGGTGAGAGCTGGATGAAGGACTACGAAGATCATGATGTTGGCGAGTTCGTAGCCCATGCCAGTGTAGTTTCCTATCACCCTTAGGACCCATACACACGCATCAAAGACGGTTGATACAGGGTCTGCAAAAAGAGCACTCATCCGGATATCCATGGCTGCTCAGTAGTGCAAAGCTCGTGCCGGAATTGGAATTATGGAAATAATTAACGCTTATTCAGGAATCCATCTCATCCAATACTTCCTGCTCGGAAGATACGTACTCAGTAGTTGGAAGCTGTTTTTTGTTATTTCAATTGGTTGGGAATTTTTGGAACTGATCCTTCCGTATGAATTCGCGGTAGAAATCTGTGCAAATAAGTTCGCTGATGTGGTCTTTAATTGCCTCGGGTTTTATTTGGGAAAATCATCAAGAACAAATAACTGTTGAGCAAGCCTGTGACTTCATGCCGGAAACAGTTCGAAGGATTTTGTGAGCGAAACTTTTTAGTGATCACCCAGTGCGAAGTCTCCACTTAGGATCAGAAGCGTCCATAAGCATTTCACAAGAAACGCTGGGCCCAAGACATTTGAGCCATCACAAAACCTCTATGTTATTCTGGGTCCTTAGCAATTAACGATCGTCCAGTTGGATGGCGTGCAACAAATCGGAGTATAGCTGGGAATCCAATTAGGTCGGCGAGGAGAGCAAGTACGGCCGCGGAAGCGGTGAGGAACCCGATCAGAAATAGAGCCTGGAAGCGCGAGAACATTAGAGAACTGAAGCCAGCAACAACGACTACGGTGACCAGTACGAGAGCTGGCCCTACCTCTCGTATCGTCTGGGTTAGGACAGCGTCAACTTGATCTGAGGACCTTAGGTTCCGAGCAAGGGCTCCAAGGAAGTGGATGGTATCGTCGGCCACGATTCCAAAAGCGATTGCAAAAACAATGACGTTAGAGGGTTTCAGATCGAATCCTCCGAGGCCCATCAACCCCAGAAGAAGAACCAGCGGAATTAGATTGGGGACGACGGCTAGCAACCCAAGAGGAACTGACCGAAACATCCATGAAAGTGCGAGCCACACCAGTACAATAGAAAACGCGATACCGGGCAAGAAACTGGAAAGAAGTTGCTCCCAGAGAACTGTCGTCAACTTTACGGTCCCGGTAGTTGTGGCCTGGCCTGTTGGTGGCGGATGGCTCTGCAGTCGTTCCTCGACCCGAGCGGTGAGAGGGGACAGCACCGGGGAACCTTGATCTTGAACTAGAACAATTACCTGACCCACACCTTCGTCGGGAAGATAAACGTCCCTAAGCACATGGTCGTCCTCAAACTCAACCAACGAAATTAAATCGTTGATATTCTGTTCAGTTCTGACTTGAGTGCGATTTATCTCTTCAACAGGATCGGACCACCCAGACTGAGTGTCATAGGTCTCGCCCAGTCCACTCATTATTTGAGGTAAGCCTATCGATCCTAGTACCGCCGGTTCCTGTTCTACGAAAACTTGAAAATCCTCGATCCATTGCAACATCTCGGGCGAGTGTCCATGGTGGCCCTCCTGCTCGAGATACACGTTGATTTGAAAAAGCCCAAAGCCTTCGCCTTCGATCCAACGCAACTCTTCTAGAATGTGATCGCTCTCTTTTAAATCATCGATGATGTAGGCTTCTACACGAAGTTGGCTCCCGGCGTTGAGACCGACTGCCAAAAGGAACCCGAACGCTGCAATCGGCCACACTTCAGAGAGGCGTAACAGTGACTCAATCCTCTTGAGCATCCCCCGCCATAGATGCTCACCCCACTCCTTATAGGGACCCAGATCTTTGGTACACGCTAGCAAGGCAGGGAGGAGTGTTAATGTCACGAGGTAGGCAACGATTACTGACAACGCCGAAATAACTCCGAACTCGCCTATGAGATGATTGCGAGTAGCAATCAGGCCCAGAAATCCCAAGGCAGTCGTCAGAGACGTAAAGAAGCAAGAGCGCGAAAGACTGGTGAACGTGTTCACTACGGCTTCATTGATCGCCCGGCCATTTCGCCACGCTTCACGTGTACTAACAACTAGGTGAGTGGCATCCGATAAGGCCACCACCAGGATCACTATAGGAACCACGCTGGTGAGTACAGAAATGCTTTGTCCAGCGTATCCCATGAGACCGAGAGTCAGGACGATCGCTGGGGCTACACCAACGAAGCATAGGGCTGCGATGGAGATTCTTCTGAAGTACAGCCAAAGTATGATAAAAGAGATAATGACGCCGATTCCAAGAAGCTTCGTCATGTCTGTCTCAAGTGCTAGCGGGATCGTCGCACGTAAGACGGGTAGGCCGCTTAGCACTATACGACCAGACGTCTCAGACAAATCATCGATTGTCTCCTCGAGAACGGCGGTCACGTGCCTGCGGCGGGCATCATTGTTTTGGTCCGGTGCCAAAAACCCGTGTATTCCGAAGACTGAGAGATCTTGATTCCAAAGAGTACCCACGAGAAGCGGGTGCTGGCTTCTCGGCTCCACAATAGTTTGCAGCGTGGAATCTGAAATCTCACTCCGGTTCTCAAGGCGAACGACCTCCACGGTTCGTCCACCATCAGTGATGACTTCTTCGATGAAGTCTGTTGCTCCGATCCATCGCACTGACTCAAGCCCCGCGTCTTCGAAAGCATCTGCGAGGTCGCGAAGCGTCTCGTAATCGCTCGCATTAAAAGGACCTGTGACCTCTAAAAATGCCGATACTTGAAGATCTTCGCGCGGGAAGTGTTCCTTGTATTGCTCGAAGACCTCTTGAGCATCTCCGTCGAATACCAAGAACTGCTCGGCCGAATAGTCGACGCGTACTGCTCTAGCGCCTAGAAGTCCTGTGATGAAAAGGCCCGCATGCAATATGATTACGGCCAATCGGTGTTTTACCAGGAAACGGAAGAAATTCTCGATACGTAGGTTCACGATGATGCAGCCTGGTAATGAAGAATCATCCTCCCCCCAAGATCAGGAAATGCAAGGGTAAAACGACCAAGATCGCCAACGCGAGGCACGCCGGCTGAAGTCTCATGTTCCAAGGGGTTCGCGTAGGCCAACCCTGTAACTTCCTCATGAGCCAATAGAAGAGGGTCGCGAAACCCGCTATACAAGCTGAAGTGAATAGGGATTCGGGCCCTATACCTCCTGTGGCTCTGAGGCCCAAGGGTCCTACCAGAGCCATAGCTAAGACAAATAGTCCGAGCGTAACTGGGACCGATGTAGGCTCTCTGCTTTCGGATTGGAATGGTCTCAATTGTGTGACCAACATCATCGTCAGTTGACCAACTACAAGACCCACGAACGGAGCACGCAACGCATCACCGCTCAAAAGCCATTCGGGACCCGACATGACTCGCGGCATTACGTCGTGAGCCACAAGGGCAACCATCATCACGACAACCGCGTATAAGGTTGCGAGCACTTGGTGTTGGGCATCATGATGATTCACTCTTTCCCTGAGAAGATATCGCACCACTACCAAGGTGATTAGGGCGCTCGCAGGTGCAGCAAGCCACCCTGCTCCGCCGAACAGATACACGGCGTAAAAAAAGAGCGTTGCTGTCATAACTCCGCTGGCACGGAGAAGGTTTGAGGCAAACCCGAACAGACTCACTAGCACCAAGATGGCAAGCAACGTGAAAACGTGTGTACTGATGATATCAAGACTTTCTGTTGTGAACCGAATCAGGAAATAGAACGTCGCCATCGGCACGATCACGTTGTCGGATCCGCGCAGGCTCACCCCTTCCAGAAGAGTCACAATCAGTGAAATAAGTACGGCCAACATTGTGCATACCACCCGATCAAGCTCGGTCATAAGCAGGAGGGGCAGGTGCACGACCAGGAACGTTATTACGAGGAACGATATCGACCCTTCCAGAGAACGCTGACCCTCTTCGACCGAATACGTCGTCCTGCCATAGGCAGCACCTAGGACGGCGGCAGCCGCGTCCGATACGATCAGTGTCAGAGCGGATACCACGTAGAACACAGGACTCCCATAAGCCAACACAAATAGGAGACCCACTGCAAGAGGATAAAAAAGTCCGCCCTCTGTCTTCCTAGCTACCCCGTGGACACTCTTGAGAAGGCCGACTCTCCGAGTACCCCAAATCAATAGCCCAAATACCGAAACTAGACCAATAACAGTCCACCGATTAGCAAAGATCCAAGGGAAACACAGGACTAAAAGCCCTCCCGCAAAATGCACCGACTTCCGGCTCATTTCCGCTGATGGCTTCCCTGACCTTTGCCACAATTCTGCAAGACCGAAGATCAGGAGAAAGCCCGCTCCGACGAGAGCAGCTCGAGTCAATTCACTCCACATCAAGCACCTCGTCTATGTTGAATGACTGGTAAAACCACGAGAGATCCTGAGAATGCAACCTCTCGGAAAGCTCTTGCAGTGGCTCAACTCGGTCACGCAATAGCCCCGGGGCGGAACGGGGCGCAAAAAGGTTCCAGTAGGCCATGCGCGCACCAGGTGCTGCAATACCCAAAAGAGCCCTGTATACCCGCTCATGTTCGACCGGGCTCATATATTCGAAGATATCTGAAAGGTTGAACCCGTCGAATGGTCCCTCAGCGTCCTCTGCGGAACCGAGCACCACTCGGATACGGGAGAGCCTCTCACGGATGATCCCCCGGAATTCAGGGCGCAAGTAGCGTGGAAGTGCACCCACCATATAGTTCCCTGTCATGATATATGCGAGATATGGATTGGCGTGCGTGGGTAACTCACTGAAGGCATATCGTGTTCGAGAGAGAATTCTGCTAGCAACAGGCCCATCGACATGCTCGAAGAACGCTGGATCACGACCGAGCCGCCCCATAACGAATCGACTGAAAAAGATTCTGATAAGAAGCCGCCAGCGCCAAGTATCCCAGACGTCGCTATAAAAACGTTTTCTCTCACCCAGAGAGCGCATCTGAAGTAGGCCCTCTACACGGTGCCCCGGGTGTATCAGTGGCAGTAATCGTCGGCGGAATGTGGAGAAGTATGCTTCGAACTTGCCAGCATGAATTACTCCACCACGCACAAGCTCAAGATTTGCGTCCCAAAACACGCACGCATCATCGGGCATTAGGGGTCTAAGGCTTCGATAAGTCTCCTCTCGCGTGGCGGAAGGAGTCACGCCGAGGAAGGCCAAGAGAGCTTCATCATCGAGTTTCGTGAACGCCGCCACTCGGATCATTACGCAGGCTAGCTGGGCTGGGCTCAGGTCGACGGCAACAACTTCGGCTGGATCCAACGTTAGCAAGGCTAATGCGTTGTCCCCAGAAGAGGCGATGCTGAGTAGCCGTCCCCCTTTCGCAACCGGAGCTAGGGATTCACACAAGATGTCTGCATCTTCCCAAACACTTCCGTAGCGGATGGCATCGAAGGTCGCCCGCTCCTCAATGGGCCGATCAGTCTTTGCTAGGATCTCTTTCTTCATCTCGGATCTCTGCTCATTCCACTTTCTGCCACGGACGTCCTAGAGCCTGATGCGCCTGAGCAAACTCTCCCGTACACATCGCGGCGATGATAGAAATTTCTCCGGCCAAAGCGAGTCCTGCCGCTATTTCAGCAAACTTTGCCGCTCGGCCATCTCCCAAGCAGCCTAAAATCCGAAGTGACTCGGTCGCTGTTGGCAGCCGAGTACCACCTCCTACCGTACCGAGAATAAGGTTGGGAAGAGTCACACATACATAGAGATCACCTTGTTCAGTAATCTCCATACGGTGTAACGCCGTACTCGCCTCGCTGACACAAGCAACGTCCTGCCCACATGCCAGAAATAGCGCTGCTACGGCGTTTGCCACATGACCACTCACACCAATCGAACCTGTCTGGATACCCCCCACTAAACTCATGCGCCAGACTTCGCTAATCCTTTCCGGTGTAGTCCTGAGGTGCTCTTCCACCAGCGATCGAGACAGCTTCACTTCGGCTGTGGTGTTTCGGCCTCGGGTATCAAGAAAGCTTAGCGAGGTACCTTTCTTGTCTCCCGACATGTTCGACTCGACGACCCAGTGCCGTGGCGTCACAGGTGTGCGCTGGAGCAGATCCTCACACACAGCTGCTGCAGCAAAGGTCACCATGTTCTGTCCAGAAGCATCGCCGGGGTAGAAGTCAAGAATCAGGTAGACAAAATTCGCCTGAGGATGCACTCGCATGTTTACGAGACGACCGTGACGAGTTCGACTCTCGGCGACATCCCGTATGTTATCAAACTCGCCCACTACCCAAGCTGCGAACTGAATTGCTTCCGCCATCGTGTCGAATGCAAAGCCAGGTGCTCGCTGCACCTGCTCCACTGTGGTAAGGCATGATGCGCCGCCTGCTAGCGTCACGACCTTTGCCCCACGAGAGTAACTGGCGACCAGTGCTCCCTCCGATGTCGCCAGCGGTACATAGAAATCTCCCTGAGCATGCAAACCGTTGATACGCAGCGGACCTACAATGCCTGTGGGTATGCAAGTCATTCCAATCATGTTCTCAATGTTACCTGCTAGGTCCTCTGCGCTTGGCTGTGGAGCTTTCCCTGATAGATATGGCAAAGGTCCGGCTAGATCCTCAAGGAACCGCACCCTCTTCTGCACAGCGTCATCGCTGGCCTCTCCTCGAGCAGGTACAGACGGTGGGATCGGCCGCTCATCATGGGAGGTCGGTGCAAGTGCCTCTTTGAGATCAGCGACGTCCGCGCCCTTACTTAGGCGGCGCGCAATCTCTGCAGCGATGTTATACGGAACAGGCATGATCTATGGGGGGTTGGGGTTTTGAGAGAGCTTCTCATGACTATGATGCTTGATATGGCACGCGCCTGCGCAGTAGCTCGTAGCGCCGGATCCATGTCTCGACGCCTGGCATCTTTCTTGGATCCAACATTAAACGACTGACGTTATCCTCGCGCACAAGCGCTGTGATAAAACGACGAAATCCCGCTTCTCCGGCCTCACGGTACGCTGCATATGTTAGGGCCGTCCCGAGCCTTCTACCCCTCAGATCGGGTGCGACCGCTATGGTTTTCATGACAAGCCAACCTCTATCCGGGAATGTGAACAGGAAGCCGACAAGCCGCTCTTCTTGATCTCGCGCTAGGAATGTGAAATGCTCGGGCACGGTAGTTAGTGCGTTTTCATAAAGAGCCCTGAACGCTTGTAGTGGAATGGGCTCGAACAGGAGATTGTCGGAGAACGCCTTCAGACAAAGCTCATGCAATTCGGGCAACGCGGCCTTCACTCGCTCTGATGTAAGTCGCTCAATCCGAAGGCCCTCCGCAATGGCAGTCTCGTAACCTGATCGGGTTCGTTTGAGTAGGTCACTAAAAGTGAAGTCACCGGTATCGGTAATCTCTAATCCGACAGTCTCGAACGAGGCTTCTAAAACAAACCCATGATCTTTGAAATGCCGGTGATGTTCCGGGGAGGCCAAAGGCTCCCAACTGAATGGATCCGGCTCAAACACGCCTTCCTTGGGTGAGAGCATCGCTCGGTATTCAAACCAAGTGTTTACATCGACTGGAGCGAAGAGCTCTTCGAGGTCATGAGCTGTCGCCCATTCCATAGCAGCTTCGATAATTAACTCTGCTGCGTAACCAGCACCCGCGTGCGGTGCTGCGTCGTAAAGGCCTATCACCCCAGAGCGTTTCCTCACCGCCCCCTGGAAGACACCTGCCCTTGCCAGAACACCATCCGGCCCTTCAACAACGAACAATCCTGCCGATCGGCTGAGCCCGATGCTAAGTACCAAAGATAGGTAGCTGGGTGAACGGAAGGAGCCTTCTGGCCAATTAGCCTGAAGTTCGATGCCGGCTAACTTAAATCGCTCAACAAAATCATCAGGTGCCGGATCTTGCTGCGTGGAATAGCAGCGAAACAAAGAGAGGTTCAAATAATCCTCACCTCGCCTTTGCCCGCATCAAGGCGGACCATTTGGCCATTCTCAAGCTTCTTGAGTGGGTCACCCTCTACACCGACCACGGTAGGTATACCAAGCTCACGAGCGACTACTGCCGAATGAGACAATAAGCTTCCTCGCTCGATAATTAGACCTGAGCATGCTGGGAAAGCCGGAACCCACCCTGGGTCAGTGCGCTCGGTGACAAGGATCTCCCCGTCTAACCCTTCCGTGTCCTCAAAGCTATGCGCGACCCGCACAGGTGCTTCTACCACTCCTGGGCAACACGATGTCCCTTGCAAAACATTCGGGTCGTTAGATCCACGGTCTTTCAGTAGGTCAAGGCTTTGTAGCAGGCCCGGATGCCTGAGGGCCGCACCGACCGCTCCCTTTGTCAGAAATCGGTTTGGCGGCGCCGCGGAACTGCGATACTCCTCGTACTCACGTCGACGAATTTCAGACAGTTTTGAAAGCTCGAGGGTTGTAGATCGTCCATCGGTAAAAGCAATGATCTCCTCAATAGTGAGGTAGAAGACATCATCTTCCCGCTCCAAAGCCCCGAGCGCCACAAGATTACTCCCGACGCCGCGAAATATCTGACGCACAACACCGAACGTTCGGGTGCGCTCGAATCTGAGTCGCTCCCGATCGCCAACAGCCCGACGTGTCCATCGCAGTATAGAAAAATAGTAGGCACGGCGAACACTGTTCAGGCGTTCTCGGACAATTGTCTCGGCATCCTCACGTATCTCCCGTTTCCGCGTTTCGATCTCCTCAGATGGCGGAACTCCATGGCGTACATAGCCCTGTACGCTAGCCACCACCATGTGAGGACGATCGTGGTAGTCGAGCGTCTCGAGCTTCAGTTCATCAACACAGCGGTAGCCATACTCAGCAATGTAGGACTCGAATCGCTCCTTGAGATGTGGGGCAAACCCTTCCTGTAACGATCTCCAGAAATCTTCGGGAGTCTCTTCAAGCAAGTACCTGCGAACTTCGGGATCACCTTCAATTTCTGCGGCGATCTCCAACAGAAGACGCATCGGCTCTGTGCTCTTGAGATCTCCACTGCCGCACAGAAGGTCATTCTGCAATGATGCTGCCTCATCTGCCCCATCCCTGGCAATCCATTTTTCGGTCAGAGTTTTGAGTGTACCGAAGGCAATCATGCACCGGGTATCATTGACGATCGGTGCTTTCCAATGCTTGAGCGCCCCGTCTAGTAACTGGTGGTAGAGGTCCACCTGCTGGGGGAGACTGAGCTTGGCGAGGTCGGCCTCTTCCATAGGACGACAAACTCGGTCCACCCTTGAGAGGAAGAGTTCGTTCGCTCTTGCTCCACCCAGCATATGCACTCCGAGACGCACCACCAATCCCACTCTTTTTAAAAACCCGTAGTCGGGTGCTTCATCTACTAGAGAGTCGAAGAGCGGCTGGAGGTCGGTTTCAAGTGATTGCTTCACCCCCATCATGGTTTCCATGAATGACCCACTCTTTCCGAGGAGCGGAAATAGCGAAAGGAGTCTGTACCAGTTCAGAAGGTTGTAGTAGATACGCCCTCGTATGAGTCCGAGCATGTTGAGGAACGTGCTATCGTGCTCTTCGATCACGCTCTTCGGCACACCCAGCAGACCACACGTCTGGAAGTAGACCTCTCTGTATGCGTGATTCACATGAGAGAACGTCAGGGGGGTCGTGACGCCCGAGTAGCTCTCAACGATGTTTGAGTTATCCCAGATGGTGGCTGCACCTCCTGCGATACCCTCATCAAATACGGCATCCGGTGGCAATGTCGTGATCGGTCGTGTCTGAAGCGCAAACAGTCTTCCAGCGGATGTCGCCCACTCAAGGTCCTGAGGTACTCCAAATGCGTTCTCTAGCCGGAGGACCAAGTCCGCTATCTCATGAACTTCGTCGGGAGTGAGAGACGCCTTTTGTGCTCGGTCATCCTCAATCTTGACCTCATGTGTGCCACCCTTCGGGTGTTGGACTATCGCGGTCACCTTGTTTGCCACTGAAACTTCGTATTCGCTTGTTCTGCGATTAACGATGAAATGGTCGCTATCCAACTGACCGCTCACTATTGCTTCGCCCTGGCCCCACACACTTTCCACAATGAGTGATTCACGATCCCCGGGATCAAGTGGATTCCTTGAGAATGCCACACCGGCTGACTCTGAATCGATCATCCGTTGTATGATCACACCCATACGAGGAACAGCGTCTGATTTTCCGATCGCCTCACGATAAGCGACGTTTCGCTCAGAGAAGGCCGACGCCCAGCAGCGCCCAATGGCGTCTACAATCTCTTCAACGCCGCGTCGATATAGGTATGACTCGAACTGCCCCGCGAATGAGTGGTCTGTGCCATCTTCATCGAGTCCACTTGACCTAACCGCTACGAAATCTTCCGCGAGATTCCATTTGTCGAGCGCTTCAGGTAGCAGTTCGACAATGTTGTTCGGAACGGGCAATGCGACTACGCCTGCCGAAAGTTCACCTGACTCTTCCCGAGCCTGAAACAAAGCTGCGTCGAAGCCCTCAACCGGGATACAGAACCAACGTGGTACAGAACAGCCAATTCTGCTTAAGGACGCTAGCTGATTGGCCTTACCACCACCACGAGCCTCTAGTGACTCCACTGGGGATTCGGAATCAAGAAATTTGAGCGTCATGATAACACTTCCACTAAATGAGCTATCGTGGGCGCAAAGACCTGAGCGAGCACAAACAATCCGGCACAACCAGCTGTCCATTTGAACTTGGCGGGGCGGGCCATAGTCAAGACCAGGCTAGCCAGCAGAACCAGCGCTACGGGTCCCAGAATGGCGTAGACACCTATTTTGTAGGCGCCGTATACTGCCAATAGCGCCGAAGCCGCGACTGCTATAGCGGTGCGACCCGGACCCGAAACAGTCAAATAAGTCCTGAGTGCCGGATGGGCCTCGGGGTCAAGCTTACGACACACCTCTAGAGCAAACGAGGCTCCAAGACCGGTCATAGAAAACCAAAATACAGGTCTAGTGAAGGCGGCTTCAGGCACTGCGGTAGCAGTCGCAAACGCATAGATCGGAATGATTATGATCTGGTGCGTGGCCGCGTAGAAAAATGGCCGCGCGTCCAAGAAATCTGATACGAAAAACTCTCGATACATCAGCAACGAGTACCCTGCGCTCAAGCCTAGAAGAGTTCCCGCTACTGGGTTTCCAAGAAGTCCGATAAGGATGGATGCACCCAATAGCACTCCGATCGAGATCCGGAGTCCGTACCTCACTTCTTCCGATGAAATCAGACCTCTCGGCAAAGGGCGATCTGGGTGGGCAATCCGATCTTTATCGAGGTCCTTGAGTTCATCCATCATCCGCATGACGACCAGCAGCACTGAGATTCCTGAGATGGAGACCACTAGAGCCACCCAATCCAACGCAGAGGAAACGACGTACTGAGCTGATGCAGACTGAGCAACTCCAAAGATCAAGACAGCCGGGATCTGGAAACGCTCACGTGCAAACGTGAACCATGCAGCAGACTTAGAGGGCACCCTTAACGAAGTTGTGGTCTCTACTGTCATAAGGTCACGTCCTCTGAATCCTGCTCTTAAGCAGGGTACGAGTTCTGTCTATCCTCGCGCGATGACGTCGATCCCGAACGATCGATACATCCTCCAGTTCTTCTATCTCAGGGAAGAGAGAGGTGAACCCTTCAGCGTCGGCAACACGTCGAGTGATATGATCACCAAATAGCACTAGACGACCGCTGGACAAAGTGCTTACAAAACAGGCGCTCGTTCCAAGGTGCGAGTAAATCCGTTGTTCCAGATGGAACTCAGCCTCGGGTTGGGCGACCCTCCCGGCATACCACCATCCTTCGTCGTCGGCGAGAATCCGGTCCCCCATGTTGTGCCAATGCCTTTCTCTCTCGCTAAACGATCCCGCTGTCTGCGGTGCATCTAAATGCCTCGCGACATTCGCACCGGACACGAGAAGTCCATCCGGCTCAACTCGTGTTGTAACCATCGGAACCGGGGCTCCGACAAAAAGCGCCTGAAAGCGGTTTCTTTCCCTGCTTTTTGCAACCGCTTCTCGAGCGTCGACACACGCGACCGGCTCAACCTCAGAACCACCATACACATGGGTCCAGCGTGCTTGAGGCCACCTATCGAAGCCATGTTCGAGGGCCCAACAATCGGTCTGTGCTCCACCAACTATGATTGCCCTAAGATCATCGAAACCACCATATCTATCCGTGAAGCGTAGCAGTTGCATAAGGAAGGCCGGTCCTGCAGCGATGGTCGCCGTCTTTAGCGCAGCCGCACTTTGACTAAGACGTCTAAGGACTCGCGTACTCCAACTTTTCGGCACTATGAGTGATCCTCGGCCAGTTCCGAGATGAAGGAGAGCCATGTTTGGGAACACACACAACGCAGGTTCTTCGAAATGACCGAAGCGATCAGGATCGGTCAGAGCGTCGTGTACTGCCGACATACAGGCGTGACTCCGAACGATTCCTTTGGGTGCGCCAGTAGTTCCAGAAGAAAAGGTTATCGTTGCGGGAGATGATGGATCTAGGTCAGCACAATCGAACCCACGGCGGCCAACGTGATGCCTCAGGGAACCGATATGGATCCACCGCGGAATACTCCGTGCTGCAGCTATTCGGGTAGCCCACAACTGCGCCAAACGTGAACCTATGAACGCTTTCGGTTGCACACGCCGGAGAACATGCTCGATATCTCTGACTGGAAGCCATGGCTCCACAAAAACAACTACGATTCCACGTCCGAGAAATCCCAGGATAGTCGCGTACAAAAGGGGGTCAGGTGATGACAGCACCAGGACCGTGTCTCCCGCACTAAGTCCTTCATCAGAAGCCATTGCTTGAGCCGCAGCCGAGAGCCTCCCGACATCTCCGAACGAGGCGCAACCGTCCTTCAACGTGCACACAGCCGGAGCCGCCGCTCGCTCCGAGAAATAGCTAAGGACTCGCTTTGTGCAGTTCATACGTTGTTCAGAATTTATAGCCGTTTTAAGTATACGGTTGTCGTATAAGGCAATTTGCTGGCAAGTTACTGCAAGCACGTGTTGAGAGGAAGAGAATGACTTCTCTACCGCTCGTACACTACGACCTGTGCGGACAGGCCTTTTAATTCAGTGGCATAAACCTGTGATCCGATGGCCATGAATCCGG